>TARA_R110002049_G_scaffold29972_6_pt1 | contig 29470 bp, 28 predicted proteins | sample TARA_R110002049 | Tara Oceans TARA_R110002049 (sample SAMEA4396941) | marine metagenome | biome: Polar Biome; feature: [SRF] surface water layer (ENVO:00010504); material: water (ENVO:00002006), including particulate matter (ENVO:01000060) such as... | depth 5 m
GGTGATCAGGTTGAACAGCAGCACCATCGCCGCCGATATGTAAAAGACGCCGAGTATCACGTTATAATCGCGCTGGTTGATCGCCTCGAACATCAGCCGCCCGATGCCCGGCCAGGCGAATACCGTCTCCGTCAGGATCGCGCCGCCGAAAATCTGCCCGGCCTGAAGACCAGCCAAGGTAATCACCGGCAAAAGCGCGTTGCGCAGAATATGACGGCGTTGAATGACGCCGCGTTTCAGCCCCTTGGCGCGTGCTGTTTTCACAAAATCAAGCCGAGACACTTCGAGCATGGAGGCGCGGGTCATCCGCATGTAGATCGCCATGAAGAAAAGCCCCAGCGTGGACGCGGGGAGCACCAGATGTTTGGCCACGTCGAGCACATGGGCCATACCCGTATAGCCAGCACCGATGGTCGAATAGCCAAAGCCCGGCAACCATTCCAGCCAGACGGAAAAGACCAAGGTGGCCATTAGCGCGACCCAAAACAGCGGTGTTGCATAGAACAAAAGTGCGAGCGTCGAAATGATCGTGTCGCCCCAGCTGCCCTGCCGGGCAGAGGCGGCCACGCCGGCCGTAACTCCCAGCACGAGAGACAGAACAAAGGCCACGCCGGTTAGTAAAAGTGTCGCTGGCAGTCGGTCCCCGATCATCTCGGCGACCGACATTTGCTGCCGGAAGGAATAGCCGAGGTCCAGTTGAACCGCCCCTTTGATATATAGCCACAGCTGCATGTACAGCGGCTGATCAAGACCAAAGCGGGCTCGCAGATCTAAAAGGAATTTTTCATCCGCCGCACCGGCTTCACCAGCCATGACCGCCGCCGGATCGCCGGGCGCCGCATGTATCAGCAGGAAATTGAAGACGAGGATCGCCAGGAGGATAAACACCGCCTTGATCAACCTGCCCACTATAAATCGTATCACGCTATCCGCCCTGTTCTTGTTTTAAGAGGGTCCGGGCCACATCAGCGGCCCGGACCTTTGGACATTATTTGTCCTTACTTGCGGTCGATCCACACGTCGCGGAAACCGTCGTTCACACCAAAGGCGGTGTTTACGGGGTTTTTGATGTCGCAACGATAGATCGTCGGAAAGCCCAGCTCCAGCAACCAGATGTTCGGCACGTCCGCCACGATCTGATCCTGAATTTGCTTATAGGCGGCCTTGCGGTCCTCGGGGTTGGCCATCAGCGCCGCTTCGGCAAACAGCTTGTCCGTTTCGGGATTCTGATAGTTAGCCACGTTGTTCCAAGGCGAACCAGGCGCGGCATTGTCGCCCATGTAGGTCCGCGATACGCCAAGTGCCGGGTCGCCGTATTGGTAGAGGTAGGTAAATGCGAGATCAAAGTCACGATCCGCGACTTTCTGATTCCAGCCAGCTACGTCCGACGGTACGATCTCGGATGTAATGCCGATCTCGCTCAGGTTCTGTTTGACCGCCTCGGCCCAACGCTGCCATGTCTCGCCATAAGGCAGGCCAAGGATGCGAATGGTTTCGCCGTTATAGCTGCTGTCGGCCAACAAGGCTTTGGCTTTCTCCGGGTCAAAGGAAATATCTGGCGTATCACCGTCCCAGAACCGGGTGGAAGAAGACAGCGGACCGGTCGAGATTTTGCCCAGACCATTCCACAGCGCGTCTTTTGCGAACTCACGGTCGATCCCGTGCATGATCGCTTGACGCACTTTTACATCGTCCAGCGGCTTGTTGTCGTTATTGACCCACATCCATGACAGCGGCCCGAAATATTCCCAGCCTTTGTCTGTGATGCAGGTGTTTTCCATCGCCTGAATACGCGCCACGTCAAAGTTTTCGACGGAGCCGCCGGGCAGCACGTCAACCTTGCCCGTTTCATAAGCAACTGCACGCGAAGCGGCGTCAGGGATCACGTGGTAGTACACCTCATCGACGTAAGGCTTGCCTTCCATGTAGTAATCTTCGTTTTTCACCAGATGGATAAAGCTGCCTTTTTCCCATTTGTCGAACTTGAAAGGGCCGGTGCCAATGGGCGTATTGTTCGCCTCGTTGCTGGCGAAATCTGTGCCTTCGTAGATGTGTTTTGGGATCATCGGTGCCGTACCGGGTTCAAAGATGCCAATAAAGGGGCCAAACGGCTGCTTTAGGTTGAAAACAACGGTTAGGTCGTCAGGGGTTTCGATGCTTTCGACATGCTCCATATAGGTACGCATGCGCGAGTGGCTTTCGCGCAGGAACTTGTCCATCGAAAATTCAACGTCGGCAGAGGTAAACGGCGTGCCATCGTGAAAAACGACACCTTCGCGCAGCTTGAAAGTATAGGTTTTGCCGTCTTCCGAGATTTCCCAGGATTCCGCAAGCTGGCCCTCAGGCTTGAGGTCAAAGTCATATCGCAGCAGGCTCTCGTAGATGTCCCCGCCGACCATCTGGGTCGGTCCGTTCTGCACAAGGCCCAGCATCAGGCTGGGCGGTTCCGGCTGGATCACGACGTTAAGGGTGCCGCCCGATTGTGGCTCCCCGTCTTGGGCGGCCAATGGGCTGGCAAGCGCCAGCGCCAGAATGGCGGCAGTTAATTTCATAGGTCTAAGCATTCAAATTCCCCGTTGTTGTCTATTTATTCTTACGCGGCACAAGCGTCGCGACTTGATGTCGAATTCCGGCCGTTGCCGCTGATGATTGCTCATCTCATTCCTTGTCGGTGAATGTTTCGATGTATCTGATGATTCCCTCCTTTGAGTCGTCTATATCGGCGCGCATTTCTGCGGCAGCGGCTACCGGATCGCGGTTTTCGCATGCGACGATGATCGCTTGGTGGTGCTGAACAAGCGCGATTTTTTCGTGGGCATAATAGCCTGCGATCAAAGGCCCCATGCGCAACCACAAGCCTCCAAGTATGCCCAGCAGAATGGGCATATCGGCAATTTCGGCCAGTGCGAAATGGAACTGCTGATTGTACTGCACCGCCTGCGGCCAGCGCCCGGCACGCGCGGCGGTCTCATTCTTGTTCACGATCCGCTTGAGCCTGGCGATGTCCTTTGGTTCCACCACCTCTGCCGCGCGGCCTGCGGCAAAACCTTCCAGTTCTCGCCGGATGCTCGCGATTTCCAGATATTTTGTCAGCGTCAATACCGGCACACGCACATCACGCACGCTACGTTGCTCCAGCGCCTCGTCCCGCAATAGCCGCTGCACGGCGTCCCGAACCGGGGTCGAGCTTGTCCCCAAAGCGGCGGCCAAGCCTCTGATCGTCACCTTCTCGTTCGGGCGCAATTTGCCACCGACCAGATCCTGGCATACCCGCTGGTAAATAGCGTCGCCTAGCGAAACTTGACTGATCTGATCCATCTCATCCTCGCGCTTCCCGGTCGAATTCGGGGTGTCATTTTGATGCATGATGCATCATTCTTGTTGTGCCTGCAAATATAAACTGCAATGCTTTGCGGTAACACCATCAGACCACAGGGATTACGATGAAAGTCTTTTTCGACGAACGCCAGCTGCGCCACGCACCGACACATTACTTTCGTCGCGGCGCAGCGATGCCGCATCAAGAACAGCCGCAACGTGCTGAAATTTTGCGCGATATGCTGATTGGTGAAGGGTTTGAGATCTCAAAACCCCAAGACCACGGGCTGGCCCCGATCAAGGCCGTGCACAACCCCGATTATGTCGACTTTCTGCCCACCGCGCACAGCCGTTTTGTCGCCAGCGCGGGGACAGAGGCGCTGGCGATTCCGACAATGCACCCAGGTGTGCGGCGCGGAAAAGAGCCGAAGGATATTCACGGCCAATTGGGCTGGTGGATGACGGATACCTCGACGCCCCTGACCGAAGGCACATGGGAGGCTGTCTATTGGTCCGCGCAGACTGCGATTGAAGCCGCCGAGGCCGTTTTGGCAGGCGACCGCGCGGCATATGCGCTTTGCCGTCCGCCGGGGCATCATGCGATGCGCGACTGTTCCAACGGCTTTTGCTTTTTCAACAATGCCGCGATCGTGGCGCATCATCTGACCCAAAAATTCAAGAAGGTCGCTCTGATCGACGTGGACGTCCATACTGGCAATGGCTCGCTCGATATTCTGTACGAACGCGGCGACATCTTCTTTTGCTCGTTGCACCCCGATCCGGCCACTTATCCCACCTTCTATCTCGGCCACGCCGATGAAACTGGCGAAGGGGAGGGCGAGGGGGCGTCGCTGAACTTGCTGCTTGAACAGGGGGCCAGCCAGGACGATGTGCTGGCCGCTTTGAATAAGGGCATCGACGCGATACGCGATTTTGGGGCCGAGGCGCTGGTGATCTCGTTGGGTTTCGATATGGCCGCTGACGATCCATTAGCGGCGGTTAACGTCTATCCCGACGGTTTTGCCGAAATGGCGCGGCGGCTTGCGGAACTGAACATCCCAACCGCACTGGTGCAGGAAGGTGGCTATCTCGGGCCATCGCTGGCCGACAACGCGAAATCATTTCTCACCACATTCCGCGGGGCCACCCAATGAGCGCCGCACCCAAAGACATGAACGGCGCCGAAAGCGTTGTGCGCAGTTTGCATGCAGGCGGGGTCGACGTGTGTTTTGCCAATCCTGGCACCTCTGAGATGCAGTTCGTTGATGCGCTGGACCGCACCAAACTGATGCGCTGCGTACTGGGCCTGTTCGAAGGCGTGGTTACCGGCGCGGCGGATGGCTATGCCCGCATGGCAGGCAAACCAGCAGTGACCTTGCTGCACCTTGCACCCGGCTTTGCCAATGCAGCTGCCAACCTGCACAACGCGCGCAAGGCGCGGGTGCCGATGCTGAACCTGGTGGGCGATCACGCCCTGCGCCACCAGAAATATGACGCACCCTTGTCTGCGGATGTCGAAGGTGCCTGCGCGCCCTTTAGTGACTGGGTGCGCTCTGGCCGTGACGCAGGCAGCTTTGCCGCTGATGCGATGACGGCCTTGGCCGTGGCAAAGGGAAAACCGGGGCGCATTGCCACGCTCATCGCACCTGCCGACATCGGCTGGGACGCAGGCGGTAAGCTGGCAGAAGCGATGGACCCCAAGGGCCCCGCGCCTTTGGACGAACGCGCATTAACCGCCGCTGTGGCCGCGCTGGAAAGTGGCGAAAGAACCGTGATTATCGCGGCCAATTCCGTGCTTGAGGATTGCGATGCGCTGGCCCTCCTGCACGGCATCGCTGAAAAGACCGGGGCAGATATCCTTGCGCCGACATCGAACCGCCGGATGGAACGGGGGCGCGGCCGCTTTGTCGTGAACAAAATCCCCTATCCAATCAACGCAGCTCTTGAAACGCTGGCGCCCTATAGGCGCGCCATTCTTGTCGAGGCGACGGCCCCCGTTGCCTTCTTTGCCTATCCCGGCAAGCCAAGTCTGCTGCTGCCCGTCGGGTGCAATACAGTCACGCTGGCCGATGTCGACGGGCATGGGCTTACTGCGCTCGCCGCCCTTGCAGACCGGATCGGCGCAAAACCCAGCCAGCCGGGCGATCTGACGGCGTTGCCAGTACCGACGGCGGGGGCGATCACGCTCAAGAACATCGCCGCCGCCCTGGCCCATGCCTTGCCCGAAAACGCGATTGTGGTGGATGAGGCAGTCTCCTCTGGCGGGGCCACATTTGCGGCAGGCACCACGGCCGCGCCCAATAGCTGGCTGGCGCTTACAGGTGGCTCAATCGGCATCGGCATCCCGCTGTCTGCGGGTGCCGCTATCGCTTGCCCCGACCGTCCGGTTATCACGCTACAGGCCGACGGCTCTGCGATGTACACCATTCAGGGCCTTTGGACGCAGGCGCGCGAAAACGCAAATGTGACAACGATCATACTGGCCAACCGGTCTTATGAAATCCTCAAGGGCGAATTGCACAATGTCGGTGCCCAGCCCGGCCCCGACGCGCTGAGCATGCTCAACCTTGACCGCCCCCACCTCGATTTCGTGGCGCTGGCCAAGGGGATGGGCGTACCGGGTCGCCGGGTCGAAGACGTGACCGATCTGATGCGTGCCATCCAAGATGCGGCTAAAGAACCCGGCCCCTACCTCATCGAAGCGGCGCTCTGATCTCTGAAAGGAAACGATGTGGCATTAAGTGCAGACCTCAGAAACCGGATCATTCAGGCCGTCGAAGACGGGTTTTCTGATCAGATATCCTTCACGCAACAATTGGTGCAAATCCCTTCTTTGCGTGGCCATGAACACGCCATCCAGGACCTGCTGTTCAAATCGCTGCAAACGCGCGGCTATGCGATGGACCGGTTCAAAATGGATCGCGCAGCGATTGAGGCGCATCCCGGCGGGTCGAAATACTCCGACGATCATTCCGACGCGCCCATCGTCGTGGGCATCCACCGCCCCCGCGATGAGGCGGGCCGCTCGCTTATACTGCAATCGCATCTCGATGTGGTGCCGGAAGGTCTGCACGATATGTGGGACGACCCACCATTTTCGGCAAAGATCGACGGCGACTGGATGTATGGGCGCGGCGCGGGCGATATGAAGGCAGGGGCGGCGGCGAATATCTTTGCTCTCGACGCGCTGCGTCGCATCGGGCTGCAACCTGCGGCAACGGTCTATGTGCAATCTGTGGTCGAGGAAGAATCCACCGGCAACGGGGCACTGCAGACCTATTTGCAGGGCTATACCGCCGATGCTGTCTTTATCCCTGAACCGGAAGAGGAAATGCTGGTGCGTGCCAATACCGGCGTGATCTGGTTTCAGGTGCAAGTGCGCGGCGTGCCGGTACACGTGCGCGAAATGGGTGAAGGCGCCAATGCCATCGACGCCGCCACCCGCGTCGTCACGGCCCTGCGCGAAATGGAAGCGGATTGGAACGCCGAGAAAGGCGACCACCCTCATTTCGAGGATGAAGCGCACCCGATCAACCTCAACATCGGCAAGATCGAAGGCGGCGACTGGGCTTCCTCCGTGCCGTCGTGGTGCAACATCGATTGCCGTGTTTCGATTTATCCGGGACGCAACGCAGAAGACGCTGCACGCGAAATTACCGATCGCGTCCGTGCTTTTGCGCAGGGCGATGCGTTTCTATCTAACAATCCGCCCAAAGTCGTCTTCAACGGCTTTCAAGCCGAAGGCTATGTGCTGGAGCCGGGCAGCGCGGCAGAAGCGGTGCTGGAACGCGCCCATGAAGCGGCCATTGGCGCACCGCTGAAATCTTTCATGACGGCAGGTTACCTCGATACCCGTGTCTATGCGCTTTATAACAAGATACCGGCGCTATGTTATGGCCCGAAATCGCGCAACATTCACGGCATCAACGAATCCGTCAGCATCAGCTCGGTCAAAAAGATCACGCAGGCCATGGCATTGTTTATTGCGGAATGGTGCGGGACCGAGGACATTGAGCCATGAGCGTTAGTCTGCCGCCGTTTCTGATTGGCGTTCTGGAGGAATGCGGCGCGGGTAAAGCTGACCTTCTGGCTCATGATCCTCCGGCGATCGACACCGCAACAGCCGCAGATATCGCTCAGCGGCATTACGGGGTGTCTGGCGCCATCAAGCCGCTGTCGGCGGAAAAGGATTCAAATTTTTTGATCGTCCTGCCGACGGGCGAGGAAGCCTTGTTGAAAATCACCAACGCGGTTGAAGACCGCGCTGTTACCGACATGCAGACCGCCGCGCTTATGCACCTTGCCGCTGCCGATCCCACGCTGCCCGTCCAACGCGTCTTTGCCAGTCTTAACGGCAATGCCAGCGAAACAGTGACAGCCGCCGATGGTCAAAGCCATGTCGTGCGGTTGCTGTCCTATCTCGGCGGCACAATTCTTAGCAGTGCCACAGCCACCCCCGGCCTGCATCATGCCCTAGGAGGCTTTCTGGGTCGGGTAACGCTGGGCCTGCGCGGTTTCTTTCATCCTGCCGCTGGCCATGTTCTGCAGTGGGATATCAAACAGGCGGGTAAACTGCGCCCGCTGGTGCGCGCGGTGCATGACGGCGACCTGCGGGACAGGTTGGAAAGAACCCTTGACCAGTTTGACACCACCATAGCGCCTGGTCTGCCACATCTGCGGGCACAGGTGGTGCATAATGATTTCAACCCTCACAACGTCCTCGTGAACGCGGCCGAGGCCACCCATCCCGTCGGATTGATTGACTTTGGCGATATGGTGCACACGCCGATTGTCTGCGACCTCGCTGTTGCCTGTTCCTATCAGATTGATGATGGCCCAGACCCGTTGCGCCAAATCTGCGCGATGGTGGCCGGATATGCCGACAAGCTGCCGCTTGAACACGAAGAGGTCACGCTGTTGCCGGTGCTCATCCGGCTGCGCCATGCCACCACCCTTGCGATCGGTACATCACGGGCGCAGCGCTACCCCGAAAATGCCGCCTATATTTTGCGCAACGCAGCCGCGTCCCTTCGGGGCCTCGACACGCTTGACCGGCTGGGCGATGCGGCCACGATAAAAGCCCTGCACGCCGCCGCAGGTACGGAGTAATCAGCCCATGACCATGATCAATGCCTATGACACCGCCAACGCGGGCGCGCTGGACCCTGACGACAAAGCCTTGATAGAACGCCGCACGCAGGCGCTTGGCCCCGCCTATCGGTTGTTTTACGAAAAGCCGCTGCATATCGTGCGTGGCGAAGGTGTTTGGTTGTGGGACAAATCCGGCAAAAAGTATCTGGATGCCTACAACAACGTGGCCTCTGTCGGGCATTGTCACCCGCGCGTCGTGCAGGCCATCGCCGGGCAGCTTGGCGTGCTGAACACCCACACCCGCTATCTGCACGAAGATGTGGTTGCCTATGCCGAACGGTTGCTTGCTACGATGCCCGATGCCTTGGGGCATGTCATGTTCACCTGCACCGGATCAGAAGCAAACGACATCGCCCTGCGAATTGCGCGCAGCTATACCAGACGGCAGGGCGTTATCGTCACGCGGCTTGCCTATCACGGCCTCACCGAAGCCGTGGCGGAACTGTCCCCCTCCCTGGGGGCGTTTACGCCGCGTGGCCCGCGCATCCGGTTGATCGACGCCCCCGACGCCCTTCGCGTGCCGCCCAAGGATCAGGGTGCCAAACTTGCTGCTGATCTGGGCAAGGCGATTGCCGAAATGCGCGCCGACGGGATCGAACCAGCGGCGTTTATCGTCGACACGATCTTTTCTAGCGATGGACTTCAGCCCGATCCGGTAGGGTTCCTCAAACCAGCCGTCGATTTGATACGTGCCGAAGGCGGGATTTTTATCGCTGACGAAGTGCAGCCGGGTTTCGCACGCACAGGTGATGCGTTCTGGGGGTTTCAGCGGCACGGGCTGGTGCCCGATATGGTCACGATGGGTAAACCTATGGGCAACGGGTTTCCGGTGTCAGGGGTGGCAATGCGCCCTGAGTTGGTCAAGGAATTTGGCGAGAAAGCGCGTTACTTTAATACGTTCGGTGGCAACCCGGTGGCCGCTGCTGCCGGTATGGCGGTTCTCGATGTGATCGAAGGCGAAGCCCTTCAGGCAAATGCATCGGACACCGGTGCCTTCCTCAAAGAGGGGCTGCACGACATCGCAACGCGCCACAGTACCATCGGTGATGTGCGCGGCGCGGGGCTGTTTCTTGCGGTGGAATGTGTGACGGACCGTGCGACAAACACACCCCACGCCGCGCGTGCCAGTTTCATCGTCAATCATTTGCGTGAAAACGGGGTTCTGATCAGCGCCACAGGACCGGGCGCAAACATCCTTAAGATCCGCCCCCCGCTTGTTCTGCAACGGCCTGAGGCGCAAATGTTCCTGAATGCCGTCGAGGCCGCATTTGCCGCGGCTGACCTGCAATAGGGCGCGACACCACATGAAGTCGGCCTTTCCCGTTACGCTATGCATGGTGGTGAGCATTGGTTTGCTTTGGGGATGGAACTGGCCGGCCGTCAAATTCATGCTGACAGAAATTCCGCCGCTGACACTGCGCGCGGTGGGATTTAGCACGGCGGCGCTGGCGCTTGTGGTCATTGCTTATGGCCTCGGCCACCGGCTTCGGCCCGCAGCGGGCGAGCTTACGTCTCTGTTTCTCACCGCGTTCTTTGTGCTTTTCGGCTTCAATACCCTGACGGCATTAGGCCAGCTTTTCACGCCGTCCTCTAATGCCGCTATCATTGCTTACACCATGCCCTCCATGACGGCGCTTTTGTCTGTCGCCTTTCTGGGCGAGGTTCCGCACAGTCGTCTGCTTCTCGCGGTTGGGATCAGCCTGGCAGGGCTTGGGTTGCTCGCCTCCGCCGATTTGACCGCGCTGATTGCCGCACCTCTGGGACCAGTTCTTATGCTTGGTGCCGCGCTGTCCTGGGCAATTGGCAATGTCCTGATGCAGACACGCCAGTGGACGCTTTCACCGCTGGCGCGGGCGGCGTGGTTCTTTGTGATTTCCGCCGCGCTGGCGTGGCCGCTGTTGTGGGCCGTGCAACCTACAGGTGCGGTTTCCATGCCCAGCACGGCAACCCTGTGGGTCTTTGGATTTCATGTATTCGGCCCCATGGTTGCCTGCTATGTGCTGTGGACCGTCCTGCTGGGGCGTCTTTCAGCTACCGTTGCCGCCATATCGACACTGATCGCGCCTGTTGTGGGAGTGTTATCTTCGGTGTGGCTGCTGGAGGAGGCGCTATCGTGGGAAAAGATGATCGCCCTTGTGCTCATCGTCATATCCATCGCAATGACTGTCATAAAGCCCCGACAGGTGGCCGCATGAGCGAGCATTTTCATAAAACCTAAGGCCGTACGCATATGAATACTCCTGATACCCAGCCCGCCTACCGATGGGTTGTCGTGATCGCAGCTGCCCTGATCCTGGCAATTGCCATGGGCGCAATCGTTAATGGCATGTCCGCTTTTATCGTGCCCATGCAGGAAGGCTTTGGCTGGAGCAGGGGGGACACAACGCTGATCAACTTCGCCGGGATTTTGGGTCTCTCCTTTGGCGGTCTGGTCATGGGGCCACTGGCGGATCGTCGTGGCACGCGCCCGGTGGTCCTGTTCGGCGTGGTCGTGCTGGGGCTTTGTTATCTCATGGCCTCGGTGCTGACATCGCTCTGGCAATTTTATCTGCTGTTTTTCATCGCTGGCTTCTTTGGCGCAGGGGCGATCTTTCCGCCGATTATGGCGGCTGTCGGCAATTGGTTTTTGGTCGGTGCCGGTGTGGCAATCGGCATTGCCTCTGCCGGGCAGGCATTGGGGCAGGGGGCTGTACCTTTTGTTTCCTCCATGCTCATCGGATCACTTGGCATAAGCGGTGCCTTTGCAGCGATCGGGGTGTTCATGCTCGTGACAATGATCCCTCTCAGCTTTTTACTGCGTCAGCCGCCTGCGCTCAGTGATGCGCAGACCACCACCCAGCAGGCAACCTCGCAGGCCGAATTGCCGACAAATGTTGTGGTCCTTTATCTGAGCGCGGCCATCATTCTGTGTTGCACCTGTATGTCCGTGCCATTGATGCATCTTGTCCCGCTGATACAGGATCGCGGTTTTGCGCCAGAGCAGGCGGGGAGCGTGATATTCGTGATGCTGATTGTTGCCATCGCGGGCCGTCTGGCATTTGGCAAACTGGCGGATGTGATAGGTGCGCTGCCAGCCTATATGACCGCAACCGCATGGATGACCCTGCTGGTTTTCGGCTTTGTCTATATTGAGAGCCTGAGCACTTTCTATATTTACGCCATCATTTATGGCTTTGGTTATGCGGGCGTGATGACGGGTGTGCTCGTGTCGATCCGGGCACTGGTCGCGCCTGCGCGGCGGGCCTCGGCCTTTGGCATCGTGACGATGTTTGGTTGGTTCGGCCATGCCATCGGCGGATACCAAGGCGGCGCGCTGTACGATCTGACGGGCAACTATACAGCATCATACGCCGTGGCCGCGCTGGCTGGCATACTAAATCTGGTTATCGTGAGTATGCTACTGCGCAAACAGCGGCGGGCGGCTTATTAAGCAAGTCTGCCCTAGGTTCAGGACCCATTAATCGGCTCGATGCTAAGCGGTTGTGATGATTCACGAACCCCAATGATTTGGGGGGAGAGATGAGCAATCTCTATTGGCTGACAGAGGTGCAAATGGTGCGGCTCCGACCGTTGTCTCCCCAGAGCCGAGGTCGACAACGCGTTGATGATCGGCGTGTAGTGAGCGGGATTATCTTCATCAACCGCAATGGCTTACGCTAGTGCCACGCCCTCTGAACTGATGCTGCGTGCTGAAACCGACGAGCTAACCTACAAGACTTTCCCGCAGGCTCATTGGCGGCAGATCCACTCTATCAAGCCGCTTGAGCGCCTAAACAAAGATATCGAGCGCCGCACCAATGTCGTCTGTATTTTCCCGAACGAGCCAGCCATCAAACGCCTCGTCTGTGCGCCGATGCTGAAGCAGAACGACGAGGCGGCGCTCACACGCCATTACATGACGCTGGAAACCGTCGCCGCCATTTACTTTGAAAATGATGGCTTTCAGTCGATTTCGGCTGGTGCGTCACTGACGCGGACCGTAGCGCCCCACAGATTTGACGCCTGCCTCAATCCGCAACACCATGGCACTCCTTGCGGTCAGGCAAAACACCTGTGTCTTTGCCGCTATTTCTACCGATACCCGCTCATTGCCTTACGGGTCTTTGATCCGGTCCATCGCCCAGCCAACGCTAAAGCCATGCAGGATCGTCGAAAGCAAGATGACCAGCGCCACCAACGACCAAAGCTGGCTTTCGTTGGAAAACTCGACATGGCTACCCGCGTAGCACAGGTAATAGATCGAACCGATCCCCCGCACGCCGTAAACTGACACCACCGCCCGGTCACGCTTGGCCATGTCTGACCGCCACAGCGCAAGCGCCCCCGACAGGGGCCGTATGACAGCGATCAGCGCCAGCGCGATCACCACATGGGTCCAGGTCAGATCGGCAAACAAAAGCGGCATCACCGTGCCCAGTGCAATCAACAGAACCGCCGTCAGCGCGTGTTCGATGGATTCCGAAAAGTCGTGCAGATGGCGGTGGAAATGGTGATCTTGCTCGACTCGCCGCAGGGTCAGGCCCAGTATGGCCACGGCGATAAAGCCGTAGCCTTCGACCAGTTCGGTCGATCCATAACACAGCAGAACCCCCGCCAGGGCGACCACACCTGATCCGGTTTCCGCCAGGATTGATCCTTTGGGCACGGCAAACAGCACATAGCCCAGAGCACGCCCACCGGCCCAGCCCATCGCGACCCCCACCGCGATCCGGTAAAACACGTCGCGCACCAGCCATTCCCAGACCCAAACGTCCGGGGTCAGCCCCTGCGCCGCGATGATGATGCCAAGGTAGACAAAAGGAAACGCCAGCCCGTCGTTCAACCCGGCCTCGGTGGTCAGGGTAAACCGCACCGGGTGTTCCTCACCTTGCTGCGGGGGGCCGACCTGCACGTCTGCGGCCAAAACCGGATCGGTTGGGGCCAGCACGGCCCCCAGCAGGATCGCACCCGCCAGCGTCAGACCGCCCAGGGCCACGCCCAGCAGGGCCACGGCAAAGATGGTCAGCGGCATGGCAATCGCCAGCATCCGCAGCGTTGGCATCCAGCGTCGCCAGGGGCGCAGATCGTCGATCCGCATGCCTGCCCCAAACAGCGCCACGATCACGGTCAATTCGCTGACCAACTCCCAGGGCAGGGGTGTTTCGCGCGGATCAGGCAGGATCGGCAGGTTTGGCACCAATAAGGCAGCGCCCGCCCCGAACAGGATCATCAGCGGCGCTGACGCGGGCTCTCGGTTGGACACCAGCCGCGGCAACCACCGCGCCAGAATGACGACGATCCCCACAACGACCAGCGCGATGTGATAGCTGTTCAGCGCGAAAAAAGAGCCTTCAGTCACGGTCGCATCGTTCCTTGTGCAGGGCCTTGGGTGGCCCGTTTGGTCCGCGTCATTCTGGTGCCGCGCCCAAGGCGCATAACGCCGCTTGGGTCATGCCAGTGGTTCATACAGTACAACACGTGTGCCCATCGGGATACGGTTGTAAAGGTCGACCATCTGATCGTTTACCAGCCGGGCACATCCGTTGGACACCCGCTGACCCAGCGTTGCGGGATCATTGGTGCCGTGGATGCGCAAAAAGGTATCGCCGCGATCGGGTTGAAACAGGTACAGCGCCCGCGACCCCAGCGGGTTTTCCAGCCCGCCCGCCATGCCATCGGCGTGTTTTGCATATAGCTCTGGCTGCCGCTCGATCATGCCCGGGGTGGGGGTCCAGCTGGGCCATTCCTTGCGCGCCCCGACAAAGAACTCCCCCGCCTCGTAAAGACCGGGCCGTCCGACGCCGACAACATACCGCATTGCCGTGTTGTCCGGCAGCGTCCAGTAGAGGGCAAATTCGTCTGGGTCGACATGTATTTCGTAGGGCCGCGCGCCTGCGCCCATTTCGATCGGCACGATCTGCGGCAGCATATGTGGCGGCAGGTCGTAGGATGGGATCGTCCTGGCCGTGCTCGCAGCGGCACCCCCGGCGGCCAGGGCCAGCCCGGATGCTGCAAATGTCGTGATGAAGTCTCTGCGTTTCATGTCACTTCCCCTCATTTTGTAGTCTGTTCGAGGGAGAAACCTATCAATGCCACCTGCGGTTCCAACACAAAGTCCAGATGACCGAACTGTGTTGTCTTTGTACATGATCCGTATCCGGCAGGGGTTAGGCCACGCGATTGCCCATCGCCCAGACCTGCCGCACCACGGGGGCGCCGGCCATAACGTCAAAGGCCACCAGATCAGCCCGCGCGCCGGGCGCAATGCGGCCCCGGTCATCCAGCCCCACATGCTGCGCGGGCGTGGCCGTCACCGTCGCCAGCCCCCGCGCCATATCGCCCCAGATTTCGCCCAGCTGCACCGCGCCCAGCAACAGCGCTGCTGGCACATAATCGGACGACAGGATGTCCAGCCGGTCGATCGCGGCCAGATCTGATGCCGCCACATTGCCCGAATGTGACCCGCCCCGCACCAGATTGGGGGCGCCCATGATCGTGGCAATGCCCGCGGCATGACAGGCGTCCGCCGCCGCGACCGTGGTGGGAAACTCTGCCAGCCGCACACCATGCGCCTGACTGGTCTGCACTTGATCTTTTGTCGTGTCATCGTGGCTGGCCAGCACCGCCCCATAGCGCTGCGCCGCCGCGACTGCCGCCGCCTCGTGCCGTGCGCCCAACCGCGCCTGCAGGCCGTACAGAAACTCGATATAGTCGGCAAAGCCCTCGCGCGGCATGCCGTTTTTGCCACAGACGTAATCCTCGAACTTTTGCAGGTCGCGGAACTGGCGCTGCCCCGGCGTGTGGTCCATCAGCGACACGATACCGACCTTATCGTCCGCCCCGAACTCCGCCAACTCCTCTTCCAGCGTCTCTGAACAGACCTCGGCGCGCAGATGGATGTGGTGGCTGATCGCCAGCGCCCCGCTGTCGCGCATCATCAGGATTTCATCCGCCATACTGCGGGCATACCGTCCATACCGCTTTTTGCCCCCGTCCGAGATGATCGACCCCACCCGGATCGCATCGAAAACGGTCGTGATGCCGGTGCCGGCCAATTCACGGTCATGGGCAATGATCGCCGCGCGGTGCGGCCAGTCGACATTTGGCCGCGGCTTCATATGCCGTTCCAGATTGTCGGTATGCAACTCGATCAGGCCCGGCGCCACAAACTGTCCGGCGCAATCCACAGCGCCCTTCGGCACGCCCGCCCCGCTGGCAATATCCGCGATCACCCCGTCGCGCAGCACGATGCTGCCCGTCATCACCGCATCGGGCAGGATCATTTTGGCATTGGCGAGAATGGTTTCTTTTGTCATGTGAACGTCACGCTTGTTGCGCATCCTGGGATGCAGGGGAATTGATCATGAAGTTTGACCGCTACGCCATCTACTACACGCCCGATGGCGCGCTGGCGCAGGCCGGGGCGGCTTGGCTGGGTTGGGATATGACAACGGGCCGACACGTGCCACACCCCGATATGCCTCGGCTGGATGTCGCCACACTTACCGATACCCCGCGCAAATACGGGCTGCACGCCACCATCAAACCGCCCTTCGTGTTGGCAGATGGCACCCGTGCCGATGATCTGCGCACGGCATTCGATACACTTTGCGCCCGCCTTGCCCCCGTGACGTTGCCGGGGCTGGCGCTCACGCCGCTGGGTCGGTTTCTGGCGCTGACCCCGCAGGGCGACGCCGCCCGGCTGCGTGATCTTGCCGCCAATGTCGTGCGTGATCTCGACAGCTTCCGCGCCGCCCCGACCGACGCCGACCTTGCCCGCCGCCGACAGGCCAATCTGACACCGCAGCAAGAGGCGAACCTGACCCAATGGGGATACCCCTATGTGATGGACGCCTTTCGCTTTCACATCACCCTGACAGGCCGGATGGACCGCGCGCAACTGGCGCAGGTCACAACGCAGCTTGGGCATTATATCGCGCCGCACCTGCCGCAGCCCTTTTGCGTCGACAGCCTGACACTGGCCGGGCAGGGGCCGGATGGCATGTTCCACGCCCTTCACCGGGCGGCCCTGTCGGGATAAAGCCAGGCCCGCGCCTGCGCCACCGCCTGATCCAACGATCCTGAATTATCAATCTGTTGTGCCGTGATCCCGTCGGGCAGCGCATGATCCGCCCGCGCCAGCCGCGCCTCGATCTCTGCGTCATCCTCGCGGCCCCGCGCGCGCAACCGCGCCGCCAGAACCCCAGGGTCGGCCACCAGCTCCAGACAGTCGAACCGCGCAAACCGCAGCTTGGCCTGCCCCAAAACGCCGCGCGACAGGTTGGCCAGCACATCGCGCCCCTGTGCCAAGGCCTCATCCACCGCCAATGGAATGCCGTAATGCAACCCATGCGCGGCCCAGCTCAGCGCGAACATGCCATCGGCCTGCATCGCCTCAAACTCCGCCACATTGATCCCGTCAAAATCTTCGCCCCCCGCTTCGGCAGGCCGCGTGATCACCCGGCGCGCCAGAAACAGCGCAGGCTCGGCGGTTTTCAACCCCGCCATCACACTGTCCTTGCCCACACCCGATGGGCCGACCACGGCGATGAACCTGCCCGTCATGCCGCTAATCCGGGGGTAAAGCGGGTGACATCAACCACCCGGTCACAGACCGCATCGCGCGCCGCCTCGTCGTGGAATATACCCAGGATCGCGGTGCCGCGCGCCTTGGCCTGCGTAATCAGCCCCAGCACCACGGCACGATTGGTGGCATCCAGACTGGCCGTTGGCTCATCCAGCAGCAGAACCGGATAGTCATGGGCAAACCCGCGCGCGATATTGACGCGCTGCTGCTCGCCGCCTGAAAACGTCGTCGGGCTTAACTGCCACAACCGTTCGGGGATATTAAGCTGGGCCAGCAGGTCAGCGGCCTTTGCGCGTGCCTCGGTCTCGCCCGCGCCAACCGCGCGCAGCGGCTCTGCTACGACGTCCAGCGTCGGCACCCGTGGGACGACCCGCAGAAACTGGCTGACATAGCCCAACACATGCCGCCGCAGCTCCAGTATCTCGCGCGGCGCGGCGCTGGCGACATCCAGTTCCCCCACCGTGATCCGCCCCGAAGCGGTCAGGTAATTGCCGTAGATCATCCGCATCAGCGTTGATTTGCCGGCCCCCGATGCCCCGGTCAGTGCCACACACTCACCGTGGGAAACGCGCAGACTGCCGCCCCGCATCACCTCGATCACGGCGGCCCCCTGATTGTGCAGCGTAAAGGATTTGGAAACGTTTTCGACTTGGATCATGATATTAACTCTTTGTTAACAAATACTTAGGTTTCGCGCGCGAAACCTCAGACGGACAGCACTGAACTGACCAGCAATTGCGTATAGCCATGCTGCGGATCGTCGAGCACCTGATCGGTCAGCCCGGTTTCCACCACATGCCCGTCCTTCATCACCATCAGCCGATCCGCCAACAGCCGCACCACGGCAAGATCATGGGTCACGATGATTGCGCTCAGCCCCATCTCGCGCACCAGCCCGCGCAGCAGGTCCAGCAACCGCGCCTGCACGCTGACATCCAGGCCCCCGGTGGGTTCGTCCATGAACACCAACCGCGGCCCCGTCACCAGATTACGGGCGATTTGCAACCGTTGCTGCATGCCCCCGGAAAAGGCGCTGGGCCGATCGTCAATCCGGTCCTCGGCAATCTCCACCCGGCCCAACCAATCGGCGGCGGCGGCGCGAATATCGCCGTAATGCCGCGCCCCCACGGCCATCAACCGCTCGCCCACATTGCCGCCGGCACTGACGTTCATGCGCAGCCCATCGCGGGCGTGCTGGTGGACAAAGGCCCAATCGGTGCGCGACAGCATCCGGCGTTCCGGCTCGCTCATCTTGACGGTATCGCGCAGCCCCTCGGCGCGGGTGTCGAAACGCACCGCCCCGCGATCAGGCACCAAATGCCCCGCCAACGTGTTCAGCAACGTCGACTTACCCGACCCGCTTTCGCCCACGATCCCCATCACCTCGCCGGGGAACAGATCAAAACTGACATCGGTACAGCCAATCCGCGCGCCATAGAATTTTGCGATGTTTTCAACCTGCAACAGCGGGGTCATGCCGCATCCTCCGTCAGGGGGGCGGCATCCGCGCCGCGATGCCCGGCGGCCTGCCGCCCGGCGCAATAGTCGGTGTCCGAGCACATGAACAACCGCCCGCCTGCATCATCGACAATCAATTCATCCAGATAACTGTCCTCGGCCCCGCACAGCCCACAGGGGTGGTCGGCCTTGCTGGCTTCAAACGGGTAGTCCTCAAAATCCAGGGACACGACCTGCGTATAGGGCGGCAGCGCATAAATCCGCTGCTCGCGCCCCGCACCAAACAGCTGGATCGCGGCCATCTCGAGCTTGGGGTTGTCAAATTTCGGGATCGGTGACGGGTCCATGACATAGCGCCCTTCGACCTTGACCGGATAGGCATAGGCCGTGGCAATCGCGCCATGCTGGGCGATGTCCTCATATAGTTTCACATGCATCAGCCCGTATTCCTCTAGCTCGTGCATCTTGCGGGTCTCCACCTCCGACGGCTCCAAAAACCGCAGCGGTTCGGGGATCGGCACCTGGTAGACCAGCACCTGATCGTCGCGCAGCGAAACCTCTGGGATACGGTGCCGTGTCTGGATCACGCTGGCCTGCGCGGTGGCTTCGGTCACCGCCACCCCCGCCGTCTTTTCAAAAAACCGCCGGATCGACACCGCATTGGTTGTGTCATCCGCGCCCTGATCAATAACCTTGAACGTATCATCCGGCGTCAGCACGGCCGCCGACACCTGCACCCCACCCGTGCCCCAACCATAAGGCATCGGCATTTCGCGGCTGGCAAAGGGCACCTGATAGCCCGGTATCGCCAGCCCCTTCAGGATTGCCCGGCGGATCATCCGCTTGGTCTGCTCATCCAGATAGGCAAAATTATAGTCGCTCATTGCGCAGCCTCCTGCATGGAATTGTCCTGCGCCTCGCGACGCAGCTTGCGGATCAATTCCAGTTCTGATTGGAAATCGACGTAATGCGGCAGCTTGATATGCTCCAGGAAACCCGTCGCCTGAATGTTGTCGGCGTGGTACAGCACAAATTCCGCGTCCTGCGCCGGGGCGCCCAGATTGTCCTCGCCCAATTCTTCCCAACGCAAGGCCCGGTCGACCAAGGCCATTGAAATCGCCTTGCGCTCTGACATGCCAAAGACCAGGCCATACCCGCGCGTAAACTGCGGCGGTTCGGATTTTGAGCCTTGAAACTGGTTCACCGTTTCGCATTCGGTCAGCTCCACCTCGCCAATCTCCACGGCAAAGCCCAGTTCGGGAATGTCCATTTCCACCGCCACCTTGCCGATGCGCAATTCAGCGACAAAAGCGTGGTTGCGGGCGTAGCCGCGCTGCGTCGAATAGGCCATGCCCAGCACAAACCCTTCGTCGCCCCGCGTCAGCGCCTGCAATCGCAGGTCACGCCCGGCAGGCAATTCCAGCGGTTCGCGCGTCAGATCGCGGGGCGTGGTTTCGCGGCGCACGTCCCGTTGCATCAGGTTTTCCCGGTCGAGAAACCCCATGATATGCGGTGTCTTTTCCCCGCTTGGCGTGGTTTCAGGGGCGGGCGGCACATCGCCATCGGCGGCCAGTTTGAAGTCAAGCAAGCGGTGGGTGTAATCAAACGTCGGCCCCAAAACCTGCCCACCGGGCGCGTCCTTGAAAGTGGCCGACACGCGGCGATCACAGGCCATGTCGGCGGTTTCCACCGGGCGTGAGGCGCCGAACCGGGGCAGGGTGGTGCGATAGGCGCGGATCAAAAACACCGCCTCAATCAAATCCCCGCGTGCCTGTTTGATCGCCAGCGCCGCCAGGTCAGGATCATAAAGCGACCCTTCGGCCATCACCCGGTTCACCGCCAGCGCCAGCTGTTCACGGATCTGCGCCACGCTGAGTTCGGCCACGCCGGTATCACCGCGCCGTTCCTCGGCCAGCCAGGCATGGGCATTGTCAATCGCCCGCTCGCCGCCTTTTACAGCTACGTACATCAGGACACCTTTGTGGTTCTGGGCAACGCCGCCAGGCGGTCGCCACAGGTGAAAATGAAATCTAGACCGCGCGGAAACAGCCCCGCGTTGTGCTGAAAGGCCGCCGTTTCAGGCAGCGACAAGGCGGCGCTGTCCTTTATCCCCGGCCCGCGCAAGGTGGCCCCCATCGGCGCCAGCACGTCCATCTCAACGATCACCGTCGCCGAGCGGTCGGGATAGGCGGCACTGCCCAGCGGCAAGTCCGCCAACGCCAACGCATCCCATCCCCCAATCGCAAACTGCGCCTGACCCGCCGCCCCAATCGGCGCCCCGGTGTGAAAGGTGATCCAGTCGCGCAAGTCAGGGGTGTCGAGCCCCGGCGCGAGGTAAATAGGCGTTTCAGGATCACACAGCGTCAGCACCACAACCCCTGCCGCCCGCGACAAAGGGGCAGGCGGCTGCGCCCCTTTCAGGGTCAGAATTTGCCCCGGTTTCGCCATGGCGTTCATCACACTGCGAAACGCATAGGCGGCGTCTGTGGCGGCATGTTCAAACCCACCTTCTAGTGACAGCGGTTGCATCAGTCTTCTCCTCTGACCATGGTGAAAAAGTCGACCTTGGTCGCCGCTGCCTTGGCGGCGCGGGTCGCGCGACGGGTGGTTTCCAAATCTGACAGCGGGGTCAGCACCGCCGCCTGCACCGCATCTGCGGCACCGGTCTGCATCAGGGCATCCACCAACGCCGCTTGCAGCGCCTTGTCACGGCTGCGCCCCTGGACATAGGCATGTCCGTCGGTGCCATCGTCCAGCCGCACAGACGCGCGCGTGACCGACATTTCGCCCAGGTTAAAGGCATCGCCCACGGCCCCCATGCGCCCGCGCACCATGACGCCGCCGATCTCTGGCGCGCGCAGCACCCTATGTGACGGCACCGTGCCATAAGCAGCCCAGAGCCGCGCGAGGTCGTCGCCGGACGCCCGCGCCAGCAGGCCCATCCAGGTCTGCCGTGGGGTCGTCGTTTTTGTGGTTTCCGCGTTCATCTAGACACCTTGCGTATTTGTCTAATATACTATACAACTAGACAAATACTAAATCGAAGTGCTGCATCGGCGCAATCCCCTCAACTGTGAAACTTGTGTGACAATGACCGAAACCGCGACCAAGACCCCGATCTGGAAATCCATCGCCATGTCCCTGACCGCCGAAATTGCGGACAATAAGTATCACCCCGGTGACAAGCTGCCGACCGAAGCCAGCCTCGCCACGCGCTTTGGGGTCAACCGCCATACGGTGCGCCGGGCGCTGGGTGAGCTGAGCGAAAATGGCCTGGTTCACAGCCGCCGTGGGGCGGGGGTCTTTGTGGCGCAGACCCCGACGGAATATCCGATTGGCAAGCGGGTGCGGTTCCATCAGAACCTGCTGGCGGCGGGGCGCGTTCCGGCCAAGGAAATCCTGTCGTTGGAATCCCGCATGGCCAGTGCGCGCGAGGCCGAGATGCTGGGCCTCGCCGCGTCGACCCCGGTGCATGTTTACGAAGGCCTGTCATTGTCCGACGGCCAGCCCATCGCCATTTTCCGCAGTACCTTTCCGGCCGCGCCCTTTCCGACCCTGCCCGATGACATCCGCGAAACGAAATCTGTCACAGCGGCGCTGGCGCGGGGCGGGGTGGCCGATTACACCCGGGCGTCCACCCGGCTGACCGCCAAACTGGCAAGCGCCACACAGGCGTTGCACCTGCAAATCCGCGAAGGCGCGCCCATCCTGCGCACCGTGGGTATCAATGTCGATCCCGCCGGGCGGCCAGTGGAATTTGGTCAGACATGGTTTGCCGGCGACCGGGTGACACTGACGCTTAGCGATCAGGGCTGATCTGTCATATCACCGATACATCGCAGCGGTATCACCGGGGGAAAACCCCGAGAGCCGCAATATGTCCAGACCCCTGTCCAATCTGCACCTGATCAATGCCGAAATCCTGCGCGACGGACAGATTGCGCCCGGCGCCATCGCCGTGCACCAGGGCACGCTGACAGATGCCATGCCAAAGGGCGCGCCTTGGGTCGATCTGTCGGGCTATCTGATATTGCCGGGTATTATTGATCTGCACGGCGACGCCTTTGAACACCATATCGCGCCCCGGCCCACCGCGCCGTTCCCGCTGGAGATGGCGCTTGTCGGCACCGATCGCGACGCGGCAGCCAACGGGGTGACCACGGCCTGGATGGCGCAAAGCTGGTCATGGGAAGGCGGCCAGCGCAGCCCGGAATTTGCCCGCACCTTTTTGGAAGCGCACCGAGTGTACCAGCCGCAAATGCTGACCGATCTGCGTGTACAACTGCGGGTCGAGACCCATACGATCAGCAGCCGCGATGCGCTGATCGACGCGGTGGCGATCTACGGCGTCGGCTATGTGATCTTTAACAACCACCTCGACGAAACTGTCGCCATGGCCGCCCGCAACCCAGACCGGCTTGCGGCGTGGGCCGCGCGCGCGGGGCAAAGCGTGGATGAGTTCATGGCGGTGGTGCAGGCCGCCAAGGCGCGCAGCCGCGAAGTGCCGCGCTACCTATGCACGCTTGCGCATGAATTCGATCGGCTGGGGGTGAAATTCGGCAGCCATGACGACGCTGATGCCAATACCCGCGAACGGTTTTCGATGATCGGCGCGCGCGTCTGTGAATTTCCAACCGGCAAGGCGGCAGCGGCGGCGGCTAAATCATGGGATGACCCGGTGCTGATGGGCGCGCCAAACGTGGTGCGCGGCGGCTCGCAATCGGGCAATATCGCGGCCACTGCGCTGATACGTGCAGGGCTTTGCACCGCCCTTGTGTCGGACTACCACTATCCCACGCTGCACAAGGCTGCGTTCCGATTGGCCGACGCGGGCGTGATGGATCTGGCCACGGCCTGGGGCCTGATCTCGACCGCACCGGCGCAGATTATGGGGCTGGCGGACCGGGGCAGCATCGCCAGCGGAAAACGTGCCGACCTGACCATCATCAACCGCCGCAGCCGCATGATCGAAGGCACGATGGCAGGCGGGCGTTGGTCGCACCTGGCCGGGGAGCTCGCTCAGCGCCTGTCCGACGCGCCCGGCCGCCACTCCCTCGCCGCCGAATAGCCCGACGGCCCGGCGTCGCCTTTCTTTTTGGTTGTAAATATTCCTGGGGGTTTGGGGGCAAAGCCCCCGATACCTAACGGTACGCCTAGCCGGCGCACCCCTCGTATTTCTCCAAAAAGGCTTCGGCCTTGAGCCCGCGAAAGTCGTCCAATGCCGCGCGCAGCCGCGCGTGGGGCCAATCCCACCATGCCAGATCAACCATCCGCGCGGCCAGCGCATCGGAAAAGCGCGCGCGCAGGGGGGCGGCGGGGATGCCCGCCACGATCATATAGGGGGCGACATCGCGGGTCACGATGGCGCCACCCGCCACCACGGCACCGTGGCCGATCGTCACGTTGGGTCGCACCTGCGCGCCATGACCGATCCAGGTGTCGTGGCCGATCACCGCCCGGCGGCTTCGGCGCTGGGCAAACCAGGTTTCATCGTTCCCGGCATCGTCGAAATAATCTGCCGCGCGGTAGTGAAAGTGGTGCAGGCTGGCCTTGTCCATCGGGTGATCCGTGGCCCCGATGCGCACGGCGCTGGCGATGTTGGAAAACCTGCCGACCTCGGCATTTGCGATGTCGCACAGCCGGTCGCAATAGGAATAATCCCCGACCACCGAATGCGCCAGCCGCGTGCCGCGACCGATCTCGACATAGCTGCCAAACGTCGTATCCGTGACATCGCAATCGGGGTGAATAAAGGGCGCATCGGCCCGCAGCCGTGCCATCAGTGTCCGGCCTCGCTGCCTGCGATCAGCTTGCGGCGCAGCCAGCCCGACAGGCTGTCCATTGCAAACACCATGAGGATGATCAGGATGATATAATAGCTCACCTCTTCCCAGTCCTTCTGGGTGATGATCGCCTGGGTCAGCAACAGCCCAATACCCCCGCCGGTGATCGCACCAATGATGGTGGCGGACCGGGTGTTGGATTCAAGGTAATACAGCACCTGGCTCAACAGCACCGGGGTGATCTGCGGGAGTACGCCAAAGCGGTAGCGTTGCAGCGGTTTTGCCCCGGTGGACGCGATGCCTTCGATCTGTTTGTCATCGACATTTTCCAAGGCCTCGGAAAAGATTTTGCCGAAGGTGCCGGTGTCGGTCAGCAAGATCGCCAGTGATCCTGTCAGCGGGCCGGGGCCAAAGGCGCGCGACAGCACGATCGTCCAGATCAACCCGTCGACCCCGCGCAGGAAATCGAACAACCGCCGTGCGGCAAACCGCAGCCCCCCCAGGGGGGAAAAGTTGCGCGCGGCCAGAAATCCCAGCGGCAGCGCGATAATTGCTGCACCAAAGGTGCCCAGGAATGCCATCAGCACTGTTTCCACCAGCGCCCAGGCCACATCACCGTGCCGCCAGATCTTGTTGGTCCAAAATGCCTGCCAGATCGCGGCGTATTCGCCCGAGCGCAGCAACTCCAGCGCCGACAGACCGTGAAACGGGCTGTCGAGCGTGAAAAAGAACAGTTCCCAGCCCAGGAAATAGCGAAACACTTCGGTACGGTTGCGCGTGATGGTCAGGCGCCCGGCGTCAGTGGTCACGGTAAGGCGGTTTTTCGACGCGTTGATCCAATCGGGCAGCGGGCCGTCCGGCAGCGTGGCGTTCGCGCCGCCTGCGTCGGGGGTGGCAGTGATCAGCCCATAGCCCGGCACATCATAGCGGACATCTGTGCCCAGCTCGATCACATGCCCGTCGCCAAGGTCGACACGGGTGTTGGTGCCGGGGGTGACCCAGTCAGGATGGGCGCCGTTTTCATAGCGGCCTTTGCGCTCGCCTTCGATGGCGATCTCGATCTCGCCATTGCGGTTGTCGCGCACAACGTGGGTCTTGTAGCTATAACTGTCGGAAACGAGCGTCTGCATGTTCTTGACACTAACGCGGTCCGCCAGCCCCATGACGTCGAACGACGCAAAGACATAGCCCAGATATAGGACGATCAGAAAAGGCACGGCAAAGCCGGCCCATTGTTTACGGCGGAATGCACGCGCGGTGCTGTGGGTGAGGGTCTGCGTGGTCACAGGATTGCTCCTTTGTCCTTGAAGGCGCGGCCGTGGGTCAGCCGATTGCGAAAGTGGCTTGATACCTGATCGACCAGGATGATTGTGGCAAAGAGCAGCAGGAAAATCGCCGCCGCCTCATCAAACTTGCCCTGACCCCAAGACATGGTGTTGCGCAGGTCATACCCGATGCCACCTGCACCCACGAAGCCAAGGATGGCAGAGGCGCGGATGTTGATTTCAAACCGCAACAGGGCATAGGACAGGTAATTCGGGGCGACCTGTGGCACGACGCCCAGCGTCATGCGCTGGAACCACGACGCACCCACCGATTCCAACCCCTCTACAGGTTTGAGAGAGGCGTTTTCGTTCACTTCGGAGAACAGTTTTCCCAGCGCGCCGACGGTGTGCAGGGCAATCGCGATCATCGCAGGCACCGGGCCACCGCCAAGCAGGAAAATCAGCACCAGCGCGATCACGATCTCGGGCACGGCGCGCAATACATCAAGCAACCGGCGCATGGGTGCTACGATCCAGGCGGCAGGGGCCAGACCACGCGTCGCCAGCAGGGCCGCGAAAAATGCGCAGATCGTGCCGATCAGGGTTGCGGCCCCGGCGATGTTCACGGTTTCGACCAGCGACGGCAGATAGGTGACGAAATAGCCGGGCAACAAATGCGCGCGCGCCCAAGCTTCGCCCACGACGTCACCGGGGAAATCAAAGATATTGGGGAGCCCGTTCCAGAACCCGCCCGCGTTGCGCGCATCGGCGGCGCCGAACCCGACAATCAGCAGCGCGACAAAGACGATCAGCAGGATCAGGTTCAGCACCCGTTTCTGCCGGGCTTGGGCAAGGTAATCCGCCGCGATACCGGGTGCTGTGGTTGGATGGTGCATGTGTCTGTCCCCCGTTGTGAAAACAGGCCCCGACAAGGATTTGCCGGGGCCTGTCAAACTGTGTGATCGTGCGATCAGTTGGATTTTGCCTTGCGCGCCTCGACGATCGAAACATAGGCGTCATGGGTGATCGGATCAAAGCCGAGGCTTTCGCCCGCAGCGACGCCATAGGCGCAGTCGGGATCGTTTTCATACAAGGTATCGACCAGTTCGGTCATCGTGGCCTTGACGTCAGCCGGCAGATCCTTGCGCAGCACAACCGGGCCTTCGGGGATCGGCTTGGACCGCCAGATTTCGACCAGATCGTTCATATCGACCAGACCCGCATCCACTGCCTTGCGCAGCGCGCCAGAGTTATAGCCGTCTTCCCAGTTGCCTTGGCCATCGGCCCATGTCACGCCGCCGTTCACGTCGCCGTTGTTGACCGCCACGATGGTCTGCTCGTGACCACCGGTAAATTTGACCTCGCCAAAGTAGTCGCCCGAGTCCATGCCAGCACCCGTGGTCTGGGGGATTTCGATCGACGGGATGAGGAAGCCGGAGGTCGAGTTGGGATCGCCAAAGCCGAAAACCTTGCCCTTCATGTCTTCGAGCGACGCGATCCCTGCGTCCTTGCGGGCAAAACCGATGGAGTGGTAGCCGTAAGAGCCGTCAAGGTTGATCTTGACCAGTACCGGTTCAACCGCCTGTGGGTCTTGCAGGTAGACGGCGGCATATCCTGACGCGCCCATCCACGCCATATCGAGCGTGCCGCCCAACAGGCCCTGGATCACGCCATTGTAGTCGGCAGGGGCAAAAAGCTTGACCGGGACGCCCAGCTTTTCCTCGGTATCGAGGCGCAGACATTCATAGGAATTCATCCGGTCCTGAGCGTTTTCGCCGCCCAGAATGCCGATGCGGAATTCGGTGATGGCTGTGGTGTCGGCACAGGCCGCACCCGTCAGGGCGGTGGTTGCCAATGCGGCAGCAATCAGGTTCTTCATGGGGTTCTCCGGTTTGAAAAGGCCCGCAAATACGGGCAGGGGTCAGGCTGGGATCTTGTCCAGCGTCTCGATCTCGGTAGAGGTGGCGGCTTCGGAAAAGCTGGCATCTGCACCGTAGATTTCGCGCGCCATGGCTGTGGTTAGCTGCTCTGGCAGGCCGTCAAAGACGATCCGGCCATCGCGCATACCCACCACGCGGTCGCAATAGCGGCGCGCGGTGTCCAGCGTGTGCAGGTTGGCGATGATGGTGCGCCCGTCCTCTTCGTGGATACGGCGCAGCGATTGCATCACCACCTGGGCGTTCATGGGGTCAAGGCTGGCGATGGGTTCATCGGCCAGAATGATCTTGGGGTCCTGCATCAGGGCGCGGGCAATCGCTACACGCTGCTGCTGGCCCCCCGACAGCGCTTCGGCCCGCTTTGGGGCATGAGCGGCGATGCCCAAACGGTCGAGGATTTCGATGGCGCGGACGATATCGGCGTCCGGATAGAGGTTGAACATCGTGCGCAGGGTCGCGCGGCGGTTCAGCGTGCCGTGCAGCACGTTGGAAACCACATCCATGCGCGGCACCAGGTTGAACTGCTGAAAGATCATCGCGCATTGCGATTGCCAGTTCCGCTTTGCCGCCCCACGCAGCGCCGTGACATCCTGCCCCTCAAAGGTGATCTGCCCCGAGGTCGCATCGGTCAGGCGGTTGAGCATCCGCAGCAAGGTGGATTTACCCGCCCCAGACCGCCCGATGATCCCGATCATCTGGGGTTTGTCGACATTCAGATTGGCACGCGCCACCGCCGTATTGGCGCCGAAAGTTTTGGTCAGTTCAGTGATAACGAGCATATGTCCCCCGGATTTCGGGCGACCTATCGCAGGGCCGAATGTCAGGAGTGTTGAGGATTGGCGAAGATTTTGTAACAGAGCCCTAGGCCCCAGCCGACCGGTGCGCGGCACCCCGTCGCGAATTTTTTGCACAGTTGGGTCGGATAGCACTTGCACTACCCGGATGCCCCACGCTAAAGAGCGCGTGTTCGAGGGCATGGCCCACGGGCGGACAAAAGGCATTCCGGCGTAGCTCAGCGGTAGAGCAGTTGACTGTTAATCAATTGGTCGTAGGTTCGATCCCTACCGCCGGAGCCAATTTACCAGCAAGCCCTTGAAAACAAGGGTTTTCCAAGATCCAGACTCGGAGCTCGACGATGAGGTGCACAAATAGGTGCACTCGGCGGTGCACATCGCGTGCACAGGAGCGCATATCCATGCCTCGGAATCGGAGCTTACCGCCACATCTCGAAATCCGCCAAACCGGCTACTTCTGGCGCAGACGTCTACCCCGGTCCCTACGGGACCGGGGCGCACTGTTGAACGACGCCTCGGAAGCCACGACCGTGGCCAGGTCGAAAAAGATGTTTCTGTGCTTTTCACTTCGTATCCATGTTCTCTCCGAAGCGAAGACACTGGCGCGCCGCCTTACTGAGATGAGCGACCTGGTCTTCGCCGCAGATGCGGAGAAGATGATGGCAATTGCGCCCGAAATTCAGGCTACCATGCTCGAAAGCCTCGCTCGGTTTGAGATCGAGGCTTTCGAGCGTTCGCGTGCCGTCGCTGGCCCGCGCAGCCCGGAGGCCGCCGCAATGGCCCTGCGTCGTGAAGAAGCCCTTCAGATGACTTTACGGCAAGCTCTCTATCTTGGTGACCGGGCAATCGCCCAGCACCCGCTCCGCTACGTCGCTTCGCAGCTCGGTATCGACTTGGGCGACCAGGATGAGGATTGGGCAGTCCTCGCCTATGAAGCCACCAAAGTCCTTCTCGACATCAGCCAAGAGCGGGCACGTCGCCAACAAGGGGTCTACGATCAGCCTACTGTGTTCTTCCGCCGCGCCGTCAACACAACCGAGTCAGGCGCTGCCGTGCAAAGCGTTGCGCAAACGGACCTGAATGTCGCGCCTGCGGCTTTTGCAAGCACGGGTGCCTTGCCGACGTCGGTGCCTGCTGCACCGATGATGAGCGTCGAGCCGGACCGTGTTGAGGTGACTGCGCCGGCTCCTTCCACCCC
>TARA_R110002049_G_scaffold2687_2_pt1 | contig 29397 bp, 28 predicted proteins | sample TARA_R110002049 | Tara Oceans TARA_R110002049 (sample SAMEA4396941) | marine metagenome | biome: Polar Biome; feature: [SRF] surface water layer (ENVO:00010504); material: water (ENVO:00002006), including particulate matter (ENVO:01000060) such as... | depth 5 m
TGTTTCAGCATCACGCAAGCTTAGTACCGCTATAAAGGGAGATGCAGTTGCAATGAATGAATAATAAACAATAAAAAACTCAATAACCACAAATCCTTTCTTCCCTACACTGATTTAATAATTGAATCAAAACAAACAAAAAACAGGATAACCATTTAAATTTAAGTATCATGAAGAAAGTAATTATAACCTTAGTATTAAGTATAGTAGCAGTAACAATGTATGCACAAACTACTGCAAGTGCAGCACAAAAACCACAACGTTTAAAATATATTACAAAGGCTCCAGATGGAACCGTAGCGATGACTATCTATGATGATAGCCGCGAAGAAAGCATAAAATTAGAATCAGCAAATTCTTTTTACAAGTACATCATTTTAGACCCAACTACAGGCAAATTAATCCACACTGCCGCAAATACGGGCAAGGAATGTACGATAGACAAATCAAAATTAGGAACAGGAACGTACGATATTAGATTATATACTACAAATTTTGTAGTAGCATCAAAACTAACAGTATCAGCAACACGCAAGCTCAGTACTGCCATAAAGGGAGACGCAGTTGCCATGAATGAATAATAATAGCAAGAATAGAAATAACCACCATTAAAATTTTTGTCATGAAAAAAACTACATATATAAAAATAGGAATTGCCATTTATACCTTAGTACTATTTAGTCTTAAAAGTGAGGCGCAAGGATTTAAAAATTTGGATGAAGTACCACATGATATTTCTTATTATAGAGAATCACGAGTATCACCTCCTTTGGTAAAAGTACTTTATGGAAGACCAAATGCAGCCAATGAGCAGGTTTTCGGAAACGAAGTACCTTTCGGGGAAGTATGGAGAACGGGGGCCAATGAAGCAACAGAAATTAAATTATATGAAGATGTTATTTTAGGAGACACACATGTGAGTGCCGGAACCTATGTATTGATAACAATTCCAGGAGAGAAAGAATGGGAAATTATTTTGAATTCAAATTTAGATGTCTGGGGAGCTTTTCAATATGACCCATCAGCAGATGTAGCGAAAATAAGAGTTCCAGTAAGTAAAGCTGAGAATTTAGAAGCATTTTCTATAGCATTTAAAAAAGTAGAAAGTCAGATTTTAATGGTGTTAGGCTGGGGGTCAACCCGAGTGAAAGTACCGTTAGATTTTGAAGAAAAAGTATACTTTGCAAAATTATAAATAGATATAGTCGTTAAACTATAAAACAAAAAGTATTGTATTTTGATAACAATATCAAAATGAAACTACCGAAATACACATGACTTCGATCAAAGAAGATAACAGTTTTAAATACTTTTTGTTTTTAATAGCCTAAGCCGCCCGGTTTAGGCTATTTTTTTAGCTTAGAAATCGCTCTTTTATGCTGGCTGTGGGGACCATGCATTGCGCCTGTTTACCAAACCATTTATGTCTATTATTGGCAATTGTTTTGTACACAGCATCTCGTATAAATTTAGGCACAATTACAAAGGCATATAAAAGGGGGTAACCGCCTGATAAACGCCTCGTTATTCTTAATGCGGCAGTAGATTTATCGTATATTTTATTATTTTCTAAAAGGATAATGGTACCGAAGTCTAAATTTTCTAACTTATTATGTAACAAAATCCGTTGTCCGGCGTCAGATTGTAAAGGCGCAAACAAAAACTGTTCTTTTAGATCTTTTTTTATAATAAGCTGAATTGACGTATTGCATAAATTGCAAACACCATCAAATAAAATAATTGGCTTATTTTGACTAGGATTCATGATGTAAAGTTACAAAATAGACTTTGATTTGTCTTTTAAAAAAACTATTATGAATAGCACAAAGTGCCAATTCTTAATTTTAAAGCAAAATAATTAACCAAATGATTGAAATAAAAAATCTACACAAATCGTATCCTATGGGGAAGGAGTCTCTTCATGTATTAAAAGGATTGAATTTGCATATCAAAGAGGGTGAGTTTGTATCGATAATGGGATCTTCTGGTTCTGGTAAATCTACCTTATTAAATATAGTTGGACTGTTAGATGGACACGATGAAGGCCAGTATTTTTTAAATGGAGAATTAATCGAAAAACTGAATGAAAAGAAAGCCGCTGTATTGCGAAATAAATTTTTAGGCTTTGTTTTTCAGTCTTTTAACTTAATTAGTTATAAAACAGCCTTAGAAAATGTGGCGTTACCTTTATACTATAAAGGGATCAATAGAAAAGATAGACAAATAACAGCACTAGAATATTTAGATAAAGTAGGGTTAAAAGAATGGGCCAATCATTTGCCTAGTGAATTATCGGGTGGACAAAAACAGCGAGTAGCTATTGCTAGGGCCTTAGTTACCAACCCCAAAGTAGTATTGGCAGATGAGCCAACGGGTGCCTTAGATTCAACTACAACTGACTCTGTAATGGATTTATTAAAGGCCATTAATGATGAAGGAATGACCGTTTTTGTAATAACGCACGAAGAAGAGGTTGCAGAACAAACAGATCGTATTGTTCGCTTAAAGGATGGTGTTATTATCAGTGACGAAAAAGTAAATAAAACAGTAAAAGCATAACTATGTTTGATATAGGTCGTTGGCAAGAAATTTTTCAGTCAATAGGTAAAAATAAATTACGCACGTTTTTGGGTGCCTTTACGGTTGCTTTAGGTATTTTTATTTTTACGGTACTTTTTGGGATGGGTAATGGCTTGAAAAACACGTTTGATAAGTTTTTTTCTGATGATGCCACAAACACCATTTTCATTAGACCTGGCACAACTTCAGAAGCCTATATGGGGTTTAAAGAAGGGCGAAGAATACGGTTTAAAAATGAAGATTTAGAATTGTTGAAAAAAGAGCTAGGCGATCGAATAGAATACCTTTCAGCAAGAGTTTATAAAGGGGTTCAAGCCAAAAACAAAAATGAGTCTGGCTCGTACACAATCAAATCGATACATCCAGATCATCAGTTTATTGAAAATACCATCGTAACAGCCGGAAGATTTATTAATGAAAATGATATCATAAACAAAACTAGAATTGTTGTTATTGGTAGATTGGTAGAGGAAGATTTGTATAAGACGGAAAATGCGTTGGGTAAATTTATCGAACTCAATGGTATTACCCATAAAGTAGTAGGTATTTTTAAAGACGAAGGGAGTGATGATGAAGAGCGCAGTATTTATGCACCTGTTTCAACCATACAATTAATTTATAAAAATACAGATGATATTGACCAAATAGCCTTGACTTTTAATAAAGCATTAGGAGTAGATGGCGCCAAAAAAATGGTGACAGATATCAATAAGCTTTTAAAAGAAAAGCATTTTATAGCAAGAGACGATCGAAGTGCCATTCGTGTACAATCGGTATTTGATAATTACCAACAAAACATGCAGTTAGCCAACGTATTGCAAATGATTGTTTTATGGATTGGAATTGGCACCTTGTTTGCCGGAGCGATTTCCATAGGAAATATTATGGTTTTTGTGGTCAAAGAGCGTACGAAAGAGTTAGGAATTCGTAAAGCATTGGGTGCAACACCAGGTTCAATTGTAGGTTTAATTTTACAAGAATCTATTTTTATAACTGCCATTGCGGGTTATGCAGGAATATTGATAGCCATTTTTGCTTTGAATAGAATGGGAAATAGTTTGGAAGATTATTTTATTACAAACCCACAAGTAAATACTAGTACCATCGTATGGGCCACGGTTATTTTAATAATTGTTGGCGCCATCGCAGGGTACATACCGGCAAAAAGAGCAGCAAGTATTAAACCAGTAGTAGCCTTAGGCGAAGATTAAAAATAACCATAAAAGAAAACGAATGAAATTTATTTTTGATAGTGATTCTTGGCAAGAAATTTTTGGTTCCATAAGAAAAAGCAAGTTGCGTACAGCAATTACTGTGATTGGAGTGTTATGGGGTGTGTTTTTATTTATTACACTTTTAGGTTCTGCTAGAGGCATGGAAAATGGTTTTGATAGAGAGTTTAGCAATATGGCTACAAACAGTATCTTTTTATGGGCTCAGAGTACCAGTATGCCTTATAAAGGGTTCCAAAGAGGTAGACGGTTGCGTTTAAAAATTCAGGACGCCGAAGCAATACAAAGACAAGTGCCAGGAATAGAATTTGTGGCGCCTAGAAATGTACAAGGAGTGTTCGGAGGAGCGCCAGCTCAGGTTAAACGGAAAACGAATTCAAAAACTTATAAAGTTTTTGGTGATTATCCAATATTGGATAAGGTAAGTAAAGTAAAATTATTCAACGGTAGATTCATTAATAAAAATGATATTGATAACGAGAAAAAAGTATGTATCATAGGTGAGAAATTGGTCAATGAATTGTTTGAAATAGGTGAAGAGCCCGTGGGTGATTATTTAGAGATTAATGGAAGTTTTTTTCAAATTGTAGGTACCTATAAAGAAAATACTTCTTCCTTTTTTGAAGGCGACGACTCTATTTATATCCCTTTTTCAACCTATCGTAAAATAAACAATACAGGTGACTATATAGGTTGGATGACCATTGCAGCTCATAAAGATGCTGACATTGCTGTTGTTGAGAAACAAGTAAAGGCAGTATTAAAGAGAAGACACAATGTCAATCAAGAAGATGAACGAGCCTTTGGTGCGTTCAATTTTGGTGAGATGTTTGGAAAAATTACGGGGTTTGTTAAAGGGCTTAAATTTTTAACGTGGTTCGTGGGTATTTCAACGTTAATTGCTGGCGTTATTGCCATTGGTAGTATTTTATTAATTACCGTAAAAGAACGAACCAAAGAAATTGGTATACGAAGAGCCTTAGGAGCTACACCGAGTAAAATTAGAGGACAAATAGTATTAGAATCCGTTTTTTTAACATTGATTGCTGGAATTTTAGGAATTATTTTTGGAGGGCTAGTTCTCTGGATTTTAAATAATGCCTTTGGTAGTGGTGATGATTTTCCATTTGTAAATCCTACAGTAAATATACCCATAGCGGTTGGTGCCGTAGTAGCACTAGTAACCTTTGGTACCTTGATAGGGATGATACCTGCACAAAGAGCGGTGAGTATCAAACCAATTGAAGCATTAAGAGAAGAATAAAAATATAAAATTAATTAATCAACAGAAAAATAAGTAAAATGAAGAAAAAAATCATATTCGGAATCATAGGTGTGGCTTTTATTGCAGTGTTATTGTGGTTTGGTAAAATGAACAGTAAATCTGTTACATCGTATGAAACGGAAACACCTTTTAAAACGAACATCGTGAAAAAGACCGTTGCTACAGGTAAAGTAACACCGTTAGAAGAAATTGAGATCAAACCTCAAATATCAGGTATTATAGATAAAATTTACCTAGAAGAAGGTGATGTGGTTAAAAAAGGAGATCTCATTGCAAAAGTACGGGTAGTTCCAAATGAGCAATCATTAACCAGTGCGAGAGGTAGAGTGAATAGTATTCAAATTCAATTGAATAATGCCAAAATAGCATACGATAGAAATAAAGGATTGTTTGATAAGGGTGTAATTTCGCGTTCTGATTTTGAAAATGTTGAGTTAGCCTATAATCAAGCAAAGAATGATTTAAAAAACGCTCAAAATGATTATCAAATTATCCGAAGTGGTTCTGTAGGTGGTGGAGGTTCTGCCAATACCAATATCAGAGCACAAATTGCAGGAACGATACTAGAAATTCCTGTAAAGGAAGGAGATCAAGTAATTGAGAGTAATAATTTCAATGCTGGAACCACCATTGCATCTATTGCAGATATGAGCAAGATGATCTTTGAAGGAAAAGTAGATGAAGCTGAAGTAGGTAAAATTAAAAAAGATATTGATTTAGATATTACTTTGGGTGCTGTGGCAGATAAAAAATTCCCTGCGAAATTAAACTTTGTTGCTCCTAAAGGAACAGAAGAAAGTGGTGCGGTACAATTTACTATTAAAGCTGATGTAACTTTAGATGATAGCTATTTTTTAAGAGCTGGTTATAGTGCCAATGCAGAAATAGTTTTAGAACAGAAAGATAGCATTTTGTCAATTAAAGAATCATTGTTACAGTTTGATAAAAAAACTGAAAAACCGTACGTAGAGGTTCAAACAGGCGATGATACATTTGAAAAGAGAAACCTGAAATTAGGAATATCTGATGGTATTAATGTTGAGATACTTGAAGGTGTTACTATTGATGATAAAATAAAAGTGTGGAATAAAAAGTTTGAAAAAGACGATGTCATTGACTAAATAGTCGTCAATCAAAACGTTACTTAAATAAAAAGTTCCGATAACAACTCGTTATCGGAACTTTTTTTATGGATAAAAATCAAGTATTATTTTACTTTTTGTTTTAATAAAGCAATATCAATAACTTCACTCATAGTATCTACATAGTGAAATTTCAAGCCTTTTAAATAGATAGGCTTAATTTCATTGATATCTTTTTCATTGTCTTTACATAAGATAATCTCTTTGATATTGGCACGTTTTGCTGCCAATATTTTTTCTTGAATTCCGCCAACAGGTAACACTTTACCACGTAAGGTAATTTCACCTGTCATTGCTAATTTCGATTTTACCTTTCTTTTGGTAAATACAGAAACCAATGAAGTTAACATCGTAATACCAGCACTCGGGCCGTCTTTAGGAGTGGCACCTTCTGGTACGTGAATATGTACATTATTTGTTTCTATCGACTCCAGACTAACGCCAAAGGCAACCGCGTTGGCTTTAATATACTCCATTGCAATCGTAGCAGACTCTTTCATTACTTTTCCTAAATTACCTGTAATCGTAAGGTTGCCCTTACCCTTAGATAAAATAGATTCAATAAAAAGAATATCACCACCTACACTTGTCCAAGCCAAACCAGTCACCACACCTGCAACGTAGTTATTTTCATATTTATCACGCTCTAAATGGGTAGCTCCTAAAATACTTACAATATCGTCATTTGTTAATTTAACATTGTAATCTTGTTCCATTGCTACAGATTTAGCTGCATTACGTACCACTTTAGCAATCATTTTATTCAGACCTCTAACGCCAGATTCACGCGTATACCCTTCAACTATTTTTTCTAGTTGTGGTTTCCCGAAAACCAAATCTTTCGCTGTTAATCCGTGCTCTTTTAATTGCTTTGGCACCAAGTGCTTTTTAGCAATTTGAACTTTTTCTTCAATAATATACCCACTAACATTGATTATTTCCATACGGTCTCTTAAAGCCCACGGAATGGTTGATAGACTATTGGCAGTGGCAATGAATAAAATTTTTGATAAGTCATAGCCAACTTCTAAATAGTTGTCATAAAATTCGCTGTTCTGTTCTGGATCCAGTACTTCTAACATGGCAGAAGAAGGATCCCCATTGTGACTATTTGATAATTTATCTATTTCATCTAATACAAAAACCGGATTTGACGTTCCTGCTTTTTTAATATTTTGAATTACTCGTCCAGGCATGGCCCCAATATAGGTTTTACGATGCCCTCTAATTTCGGCTTCATCACGAAGACCACCTAATGACATACGCACATATTTTCTACCAAGCGATTCTGCTACCGATTTACCCAAAGATGTTTTACCAACACCAGGAGGGCCGTATAAACAAATAATAGGCGATTTCATATCTCCTTTTAATTTTAAAACAGCCAAGTGTTCAATAATTCGGTCTTTTACCTTATCCAAACCAAAATGATCACGGTCTAATATTCTCTGGGCTCTTTTTAGGTCGAATTTATCCTTAGAATAGGTATTCCAAGGCAATTCTAATAGTAAGTCCAAGTAATTACGCTGTACCGAATATTCTGCTACCTGTGGGTTCATACGTTGCAATCTTCCCAATTCTTTTTCAAAAGTTTCGGCAATTTCTTTGCTCCATTTTTTCTTTTTGGCAGCAACACGCATTTCATCGAGCTCCTCATCATAAGACACGCCACCCAATTCTTCTTGAATGGTTTTCATTTGCTGATGTAAGTAATATTCGCGTTGTTGCTGATCCATATCTTCACGAACCTTTGATTGAATATCATTGCGCAATTCTAAGCGTTGAAATTCAATATTCATCTTCTTAAGGGTCGCCAAGGCACGTTTTTTTAAGCTATTAATATTTAATAACTCTTGTTTTTCCAGTACGGTCAAATTCATATTAGAAGACACAAAATTCACTAAAAATGAATTGCTCTGAATATTTTTTATGGCAAAGGAAGCCTCACTTGGTAAATTCGGACTTTCTTTTATGATTTTCAATGATAATTCACGAATAGACTCAATGATTGCATTGAACTCTGAATTTTTTATTTTCGGCTTCTCTTCAACAACCTCCTTAACCGTAGCTTTAATATACGGTTCGTCTTGTATAAATTTACCTACTTCAAAGCGTTTTTTACCTTGAATAACCACCATGGTATTACCATCAGGCATTTTTAGGATACGTAAAATTCGTGCTACCGTACCAACTTTGTAGATATCGTCAATAGTAGGGTTTTCTACCGTCTCATTATTTTGTGCGACTACACCAATGGTTTTGTTACCAGCATTGGCATCTTTTATTAACTTTATAGAGGCATCTCTACCAGCAGTAATTGGAATTACAACTCCTGGAAACAATACGGTATTTCGCAACGGTAAAATGGGCAATACTTCGGGTACTTCCTCTCTGTTTATTTCCTCTTCATCTTCAGGGGTCATTAATGGGATTAACTCCGAATCTTCATCAATCATATTGTGAAGTGACAAACTGTCAATATTTAAAAATTTTGGGTTACTCATAAGTTATATTAAGTCAATATGACATTAAACGTTTAATTATCTAAAATAATATGCATGCATTCAATCTGTAAACTCACTAAAATCAATGTAATACAGAATTTCAAATACATTTTCAATAGTATAACTTCAATTGTTATGCCATTGTTAGTTGTTTTGATGTTAGTGTAAGAATATAAAATTGTAAATTTAATTGTACAAAAGTGTAACAGTTTAAAAACGCCATAGTCTTTTTAATAGAAACGATTCATTGCAAACTAAAAATCAACATATTACCAAACTTTTGGAGCACTGTAAAGGTGGAAGCTCTAGTGCCCAATTCGAAATCTATAAGTTGTATTATAAAGCAATGTATAATGCTGCGCTTAGGATTTTAAAAGACAGTTTTGAAGCTGAAGATGTGATGCAAGAATCGTTTCTAGTCGCATTTACAAAATTGGGCACTTTTAAAGGTGAGGTAGCATTTGGAGCTTGGTTAAAGCGCATCGTAATTAATAGAAGTTTAACTCAATTGCGAAAAAACAATCGTTTCGACGAAGTAAAACTGGAGGTAATTCCAGATATGGAAGAAGAAAATACAGAGTCAGATTACAGCTTGCTTAAAGCAAGTGAAATAACGGTCGCTATTCAAAAACTCAAAGACAATTACCGAGTAGCACTTACCTTAAATCTGATTGAGGGATACGATTATGAAGAGATTGCGGAAATAATGGATATTACTTATCAAAATAGTAGAACCACAATTTCGAGAGCAAAAAATAAATTACGTCAATTATTAGTAGTGAATTATGAAGGATAATTTAGAAAATAGAGTAAAGGATTTACAAAATCAGTTTGATTTTGAAGAACCATCAGTAGGGCACTTTGAAAGATTTGAAGCGCGTCTATCAAACAATACCAATCAGGATAAAACAGTAAAATGGAATCCAGCTACCTGGAAATGGCTTGCAGTAGCAGCATCAATATTATTAATGGTGGGTTTTTGGTTTGGCTCTTATTCTTCAACACCACAACAAATGGAGCTTGCTGATGTTTCTCCAAAAATGAAAGAAGCACAGAGCTTTTTTGTATCCACCATTCAATATGAGATTGAGCAAGTTAATTTACAGCGAAATGATACCAATGAAAAAATTATTACAGATGCTTTTGATCAGTTAAAAATATTAGAACAGGAGTATTTAAAATTGACTAAAGAATTAGAATCTGATCAGAGCAATAGAGGTGTTATCTATGCAATGGTTTCTAATTTCCAACAACGCATAGAAGTGTTGCAACGGTTACTTGAACAATTAGACGATGTTAAAAAATTAAATATAGAAGAACTAAATCAGGCATAATACAAACCTTATAAATACAAAAAACATGAAAAACAACTACGTATATAGACTGGTATTCCTTTTACTGCTAGTTCCGGCAATTTGCTTTGCTACAGATACCGAAAAGGACAAATATGAAAAATCAAAAACCCTAAAAAAGGAGTATACCGTTAATAAAGATGCACTTTTAAAAATCAACAATAGATACGGTAATATTGATGTTGTTTCATGGGATAAAAACCAGGTGGTGATTGAAGTGAAAATTACAGTGAGCGGAAATGATGAGAGTCAAGTAATTGAACGTTTAAAAATGATTGATGTTGAGTTTCAAGGGAGTAGAAGTGAAGTGTCTGCAGAGACAATTATAGAGAAAAAATCATCGAACTGGAGCTGGAGTTGGGGTAAAAAGAGGAACGTACATTATAAAATTAATTATACAGTCAAAGTACCTCTAACCAACAATGTTAAATTGGCAAATGATTATGGAAATATCTTTTTAAATGAGCTTAAAGGAGATGCGGATATTAATTGTGATTATGGTAAAATTAGTATCGGTGACTTACACAGTACCAATAATAGTATCAATATAGATTACTGCGGTTCATCAACAATTGGTAAGATGAATGGAGGCTCTATCAATGCTGATTATTCAAAGCTAACAGTTGAAGAGGCTGGTGATATTCGATTGAATGCAGATTATACCACTACGGTATTTGAAAAAATAAATGACTTAAATTATAATTGCGATTACGGAAGTTTACAAGTGAGTGATGGGCGCAGTGTAATTGGAACTGGGGATTATTTAACCACCAAACTAGGTGCGATCTCTAAAAAAGTTGATATTACAGCCGACTATGGTTCGATACGAATAGACGATTTAAAAGCGGGTTTTGATTCTGTGACAATCAATGGCGATTATTGTGGTGTTAAAATCGGCACGCCAGATGCACCGTTTAACTTTATACTTAAATTGAGTTATGGAAGTTTCAAACGAGGTGATGTTGGTTATGAATTTATCAAACAAGTGGTAAAATCGCAATCAAAATATTACGAGGGTTATTATAAAAGTCAAAATTCGAAGTCTATTATCAAAGTAGATTCAGATTATGGCAGTGTCACCTTTTATGAATAAAAAATTAACTAACGAAATATATTAAAATGAAAAAATTAATCGCAGTCATAGTACTCATCGCCTTTACGGGCAGTATCCATGCACAATGGTATGGAAAAAGAATCAAAGGCAATGGCAACATGATTACCAAAACAAGAACCGTATCAGATTATGATGCCATTTCAGTAGCAGGTTCATTTGATGTGAAATTGGTAGCCGGAAACGAAGGCAACTTAACCATTCATATAGACGAGAATTTGTTAGAATACTTAGAAACGGAGGTAAACGGAGACAATTTGAAGATTTCATGGAAAAAAGGAGTGAATATTTCAACACATAAAAAGATTCTTATTACCGTTCCTTTTGTAGATATTGAACGTGTTTCTCTTGCAGGCTCTGGTGATGTGTATTCAGACGATGTAATAAAAGCCACTGAATTCAAAATTTCATTGGCTGGGTCAGGTGATGTTAAACTACATATTGCGGCTTCTGATATCTCTTCTTCAATTGTAGGCTCAGGAGATGTTGACTTAAGGGGCAACGCAACTTCTATACGCTGTTCGATCTCTGGATCGGGTGATATTGATGCCTATCAACTCACCTCTGATAAAGCAGATGTTAGTATTTCAGGTTCTGGGGGCGTAAAAATTAGTGTCAAAGACAATTTGAAAGCACGCATTTCAGGTACTGGGAATGTTTACTATAAAGGAAATCCGAAGTATCAAGATTTTAAAGTGAGCGGTTCGGGTAGTGTGAGCTCGCGGTAGTTTACCTATATTATAATAACAAAAAAGAGTAGTTTGTAACTACTCTTTTTTGTTTCTGTAGATTTTGGTGAATCAGAAACTAAAAATTATTACTTTTGGGAAGTTGATAATTTTGAAATTGACACCTTATATTTTTTAAATGAGTTTAGCAAAACCTACGAGTACCACCTGTATTGTAATTCCATGTTACAATGAAGAAAAGGGCTTCCAATTTGACAAATACAGGAGTTTTTTAAAGAAGCAATCTGATGTGTTATTGTGTTTTGTTAATGACGGATCTACGGATGACACCTTTATTATGCTTACTAAGTTTAAAGAGGAGTTTCCGAAGTTAATTGAGGTTGTAGACTGTGCTCAAAACCAAGGGAAAGCAGAAGCTGTACGCACAGGAATGCACCATTGCGAAAAACACTTTGAATATACTTTTATTGGCTATTTAGACGCCGATCTTTCTACCTCTTTAGAAGAATGTGCTGGAATGAAATCATATTTAGAAGCACCAATCGCTTTTAGTTTTGGTTGTAGAATGATGAAAATAGGCAGTATCATTGAACGAAATAGATATCGTTTTATAATAGGTAGAATTATTGCCACTGTAATATCAAGAGTGTTAGACCTACGCGTTTATGATACGCAATGCGGTTGTAAACTTTTTAAAAGAGAATTGGCGGTTTATGTTTTTAAAGAAGCCTTTATCTCTAAATGGTTGTTTGATGTAGAGTTGTTTTATAGAATAATTAATCGCTATGGTAAAGAAGCAGCCATAGAAAAAATGATAGAAATTCCATTAAAAAAATGGGTTGATGAAGGTGATTCTAAAGTAAAGACTAGCTATTTTTTTAGACTTTGGTTTGATCTTTATGCCATTCATAAAAAATACAAACAAAAATAATCCGGTTATCCATCCACAATAAGTCAATACTACATGTTTAAAACAGGAAAGCAACGTGCTACATTTTTCAAAATATCGGTTTTTGTAATTCTTGTTTTTAAATTAATCCTTTCGGGGCTTATTCCGCTTTTGGATAAAACAGAGTCAAGGTATGGTGAAATTGCGCGATTGATGTATGAAACGCAAGAGTGGATTGTTTTACAAATAGATTACGGAATCCCTTTTTGGGCAAAACCACCACTGTCTACCTGGCTTTCAGCCATGAGTTTTGAAGTCTTTGGTGTTAACGAGTTCGCCGTACGTTTACCTTCGTTTTTACTGGCAATAGGCGTTTTGTTACTAGTGGGTAATTTGGTAAAAAAAATGGGGCATTCTTTTTATGTCGCTGCATTTATTTTATTGACCATGCCCGAATTTTTAATCCACGCTGGTGTGGTGTCTACAGATTCGGCATTGGGTTTTTCGGTTGTGTTAATTATGTTATCCTTTTGGCAGGCCATGCAAACACCAAACAAAAACACGCTCTGGGGTTATCTCTTTTTTGTTGGAGTGGGGTTGGGTTTACTATCTAAAGGACCCATCGTACTCATTTTAACGGCGCCACCTATATTTATCTGGAGTGTCTTAAAAAAACAACGTTTTAAGGAAGTTTTTACAAGATTACCGTGGATTCTAGGGGTGTTACTTACCTTATTAATAGCCATTCCTTGGTATCTATATGCTGAAAAAAAATCGCCTGGATTTATCGATTACTTTATCGTAGGGGAACATTTTAAACGTTTTGTTGTTTCTGGTTGGAAAGGTGATTTATATGGTAGTGGCCATTCGCAACCTCTAGGAATGATTTGGTTGTTTCTATTGGCATTTGCATTTCCATGGATTCAGCTAGTTTGCTATAAACTATGGAAAACGAGAAAAAGCATATTTAAAAACGATTGGACTTCCTTTTTGATCCTCTGGTTGTTTTGGACGCCCTTTTTCTTTACTTTTTCCAGTAATATTTTACATACCTATATCTATCCCGTATTAGTGCCTATTGCACTGCTCATGATTTATTGGTGGAAAGACTATCAAAAGAAAAATACCGTAGTGCTTACAGCTTCTATTTTTCCTGCGCTCGTGGTTATCGGTACCTTTATTTATATGTCTGGAGCTTTAAATGGCTCTATGAATACCGATAAATATCTCTTAGAAAAGCAAGAAGTATTGAGTACCAACAAAATTACTCCTATTTATTATTGGAAGCGAAAATCGTATTCAGGTCAATTTTATTCACGTGGGCGGGCAGAAATTGTCGCAAATGAAACTGACTTAAAATCACTACTTGAAGGCAACAACAACTTTTATTTTGTAGTCACAAAGAAACAGGAAAAGGAAATTCCGCAAAAACTCAAAGAAAAATTACTGTTATTAGACAGTAATATGAAGCGTTCTCTTTTTCAATTTACGCCCTAAAAAAACCGATTTGAACCCTTAATTTCGTCAATTACTCGTTTTAATTTACAGTTTACACCACAAAAATAACAGTTCAGTTATTCTTTTTTTAGGGAACCTTTATTTTTTTAAATATTTGCAGTGTCAATAATGACAAGGGTTACAGAAGATTTTCCAAAATATAATTAAAAATATTTCGGTTTCAATGTAACAAAAAATAATAATCCTCGTCTTATTGTAAAGTACTTTGTTTAACATAGTACCTTGAGCAACTTAAAACCTTAAAAAAATGAGAAAAATTATTTTACCATGTATGTTAGTCTTAAGTTTTTTGACAGCTACAGCAGCCCAATTATCTGATCAACCATTCAATTCAATAAATGATACAATCATAAACAACGGTCTTAAAGAAATTTTAAGCGCTATTAGTCCAATTGAATTAGAAGAAGTAGAAGATGAACCGTTTGATTTTAATACGGAAGACTATTTGCCCATCGGATTTGATGCCCATGCAAGCTTTGAAGCAAAATATGGAATTATTTACGAAGTGGCTTTAGAAGAAGAAGATGTTCCTTTTGATTTCAACACCAAAGATTATTTACCAATAGGTTTTAATCTAAACAAAAACATTTTAGATGCGATTGTAGAGATTGAAATCGAAGAAGTTGAAGTACCGTTTGATTTTGATACTAAAAAGTATTTACCAAAAGGATTCGATGCGCACAAAAAAGCAATAGAATCAATTGAACTATAAACCTATAAATACCTCGGTTTTTGGATCGGGGTATTTTAAATAATCCAGTTCGTTCACAGAATTTTAACGAAAAACACAACCAACTGTTAAAGTATTCACAACAAAGTATAAATACTGTAACGTTTCACCTTTAAAAGCGTTCTATAATAAAGAACAAAAAACAAATTCAATTATACAATTACAAAAAGCATACCAAAAATGAAAAACTTAATTTACAGCCTTTGTCTAATGATCGGTTTCAGTAGCACAGCACAAGCCATAGATAACCAAATATCTGGCTTAGATTACAACAATAAAATGATTACAATCATCAGCAACTATAGCCATGTAACAGGAACACATGCAATGCACTCAAGTATGAACAATGATGTTCCTTTTGACTTTGATGTTGAAGCGTATTTACCAGCAGGTTTCGATGCGTATAAAGGAATGTACGATATGGATTATGAAGAGGCACAAGTAGAGTCTGACGAGCCTTTTGAATTTGATACGGTAGCCTATTTACCAGTAGGTTTCAGTGCAACACTTAATTTTGATGAACTAGAAGAAATCAATACTGAAGAAGCAATACTACCATTGGAGTTTAATACAGCAAACTATTTACCAGTAGGATTTAATGCAACCTTTGATTTCAGTGAATTTGAAGAAATGAATATTGAGGAAGAAGTAGAAGGGTTAAACTTTGATACCAAAGCATATTTACCAGTAGGTTTTAATGCTACCATTGATTTCAGTAAATTGGAAGAAGCAGATATCGAAGAAGAATTAGAAGCTTTTGATTTTGATACCAACGCTTATTTACCAGCTGGCTTTGATGCACATGCTACTTCAAATGCTAACAACGCATTACCAACATTATAATCAAATAAATAAACAATAAAAAAGGGCTTATCAGTTGATAAGCCCTTTTTTTTATGCGAAATTTCTATATTTTTCACTGATTTCAAATACGTGCTGTAGTATTTTGCGATCTTGTTCATCATAACTCAAGTGTTTTCTTTTCATCACCGCTGTTACTACTTCATTGACTTTGATCATTCTAAAGGTTGTAAATCCGCCAGAACCGCCCCATGCAAACGAAGGGATAAAGTTCCTTGGGAAATTACCTCCAAAAATATTGGCACTTACGCCAACTACGGTACCGGTATTGAACATGGTATTGATACCGCATTTCGAATGATCGCCCATCATCAAACCACAAAATTGCAATCCTGTTTTTGCAAAATTCTCCGTTTCATAATTCCATGTGCGCACTTCGGCATAATTATTTTTTAAATTTGAATTGTTGGTATCTGCACCTAGATTACACCATTCACCAATGACGGCATTTCCTAAATAGCCTTCATGGCCTTTACTAGAATAGCCAAATAGTACTGTATTATTCACTTCTCCACCTACTTTACTCATGGGTCCAATAGTGGTAGCACCGTAAATTTTAGCGCCCATTTTCACTACAGAATCATCACCCAATGAAAAAGGGCCACGTATCAATGCACCTTCCATTATAATGGCATCTTTACCAATATATATAGGGCCTGTAGACGCATTTAAGGTAGCAAAAGTAATGTCAACACCTTCTTCTAAAAAGATGCGTTCTTTTTGTATGCAGTTCACCGTTTTCGGGATGGGTTCTGATTTTCTTCCAGCCGTTAATAATTGAAAATCGGCTTCGAGTGCTTGGGCATTATAAGAAAAAATATCCCAGGTATTTTTAAGTTGTAACAACTCCTCTTCAAAGCCAATGTTGGTATAGGTATCAAAATCAACTTCTTCTTGGGTATCTGTTGTAAAAAAAGCAACCACTTCATCATGGTATATAAGGGCTTCATTTTCTTGTAGTGCTTTTACAGCTTCAACGAGTGTTTCTGTAGGTAAAAAGGAAGCATTGATCATGATGTTCTGCTCCATTTCTACCATCGGAAATTTTTCTTCTAAATATTCTTCCGTTAAGGTAGTCAGTGTAAAGCTCAATTGCTTTTCCCATTTTTCCCGAATCGTTAAAATACCAATACGAATATCGGCAACGGGGCGGGTATAGGTGAAGGGCAATAAGCTGTTACGTACGGCTCCATCATATAAAATATAGTTCATGCAATTCTTTTTTTTAGCGTGCGCAAGATAACACATATTCGTAAAATATTTTATTATATTTGGGAGAACTACCAAATTATATTCAAATGCAAATACAAGAATCACCAGAAATATTTGACGCAATCATCGTTGGATCAGGTGCTGGCGGCGGCATGGCGACCAAAATTTTATCAGAAGCAGGTTTAAATGTTGCGGTGATTGAAGCGGGTCCTTTTTTTGATCCAGGCGATATCGCACAGCGTACACAATTAAAATGGCCATGGGAATCTCCCAGGCGTGGCGCTGGAACTACCAGAGCCTTTGGTGAATTTGATGCTGCTTATGGTGGTTGGGAAATTGACGGTGAACCCTACACACGAAAAGTAGGTACACGCTTTGACTGGTTTCGTTCACGGATGCTTGGTGGAAGAACAAATCATTGGGGGCGGATCTCTTTGCGGTTTGGGCCGAATGATTTTAAACACAAAAGTATTGATGGATTGGGTGATGATTGGCCAATTTCGTATGAAGATGTAAAACCATATTACGATAAAGTTGACAAATTAATAGGTGTTTTTGGTAGTAAAGAGGGCCTGGTTAATGAACCTGATGGGTTTTTTCTACCGGCACCCAAACCGAGATTACACGAATTATACTATATAAAAGGAGCGCAAAAAGCGAATATACCAGTAATCCCATCGCGCTTATCGATTCTTACCAAACCCATTAATGAAGAGCGTGGCGTGTGTTTTTACTGTAGCCAATGTAGTAGAGGCTGTAGTGTACATGCCGATTTTTCTTCAGGGACTTGTTTGATTTTCCCGGCACAAAAAGCGGGTGGACAAATTAAATTGTTTACCGATTCTATGGTGCGTGAAGTAGTAACTGATGCTAGTGGTAAAGCTACTGGTGTGATCTATATCAATAAAAAAGACAGAAAGGAATATCAAATCAATGCGAAAGTGGTGGTTTTAGCTGCTTCGGCTTGCAGTTCTGCACGGATCTTACTCAATTCTAAAAGTAAGGTGCATAAAAACGGACTCGGTAATAGCAGTGGAACGGTAGGGAAATACTTACACGATTCTACAGGTACGAGTCGTGCCGCTTTTGTTCCAGAATTAATGAATCGAAAAATTTATAATGAAGATGGTGTAGGAGGAATGCATGTGTATACCCCTTGGTGGGGCGATCATAGCAAATTGAATTTCCCGAGAGGCTATCATTTAGAAGTATGGGGAGGCATGGGAATGCCATCGTATGGCTTCGGATTTAATGTAAATGATCTCAATAAATATATAGGAGAAGAAATTGGCGGTTATGGTAATTCATTACGAGACGATGCTAAAAAGTTTTACGGTTCTGTAATCGGTATTTCCGGAAGAGGCGAATGTATTGCTAGAGAAGATAACTATTGTGAAATTGATCCTGATGTGGTTGATGAATGGGGAATCCCAGTTTTGCGATTTAATTATACTTGGTCTGATCATGAGCGCCAACAGTCAAAACATATGCATCAAACTTTTGAGTCCATTTTTGATGGGATGAACGCCACCATACTAGGTGATGCACCTGGTGCTGAAAGTGAATATGGCTTGGCGGCACCCGGAAGAATTATCCATGAGGTGGGAACTACACGTATGGGTGATGACCCAAAAACGTCGGTGTGCAATAGTCATCAGCAGTTACACGATGCAGAGAATGTATTTATTGTAGATGGTGGGCCCTTTGTATCACAGGCCGATAAAAATCCTACCTGGACCATCCTCGCTTTATCGTGGCGTACTTGCGACTATATTATTGATCAGTTAAAAAAACAAAACATCTAGACCCCATGAATAGAAGAGATACTATCAAATCGTTATTATTAGGTTCCGTGGCAACGGGATTGGCGCTTAATAGCTGTGCGCCGAGTACTACCGAAGCTAAAACCGCAGCTAAAGATCTGCCTTTTTATGGGCGCACGCCTGAAGAAGTTGAAAACGATAGACGTGTATTAGCTGCTGAATTTTTAAATGAACATGAACTGTCAACCATAGCGGTATTGTGTGATCTAATATTACCAGCTAGTGATACCCACGGTTCGGCAACAGATGCCGGTGTACCGGAATTCATCGACTTTATTGTAAAAGATTTGCCGAATCACCAAACACCGCTTCGTGGTGGTTTGATGTGGCTTGATAATTACTGTAATAAAACCTATGGAACCGAATTTAAGTCGTGTTCTGTAGACGAGCAACATGCCGTTTGTGACCAGATAGCCTATCCTAACAAGACAGCGACCGATATGAAACAAGGTGAAAAATTCTTTACGAGAATGCGTAATTTGACCTTAACGGGCTATTATACTTCAAAAATGGGCATCGAAGAACTGGGGTACAAAGGCAATACGCCCAATGTATGGGATGGCGTTCCTGCCGCTATTTTAAAAGAACATGGCATGGCTTATGATCCCGCTTGGATTGCCAAATGTGTAAATCAAGAAACCAGAAGCGACATTGCCCAATGGGATGCCGAAGGAAATTTAATTAGTTAAATGTATCATTTAAATTTGAGTATCCGTTATTCTAAATTTTCATTTACCAAGCTATTTTGAACGTATCAATTCGAAGCTAGTTATACTTAGTTTTTGTTAATTAGTATTATATAAAATATGTTTTGAAAGTTATTTGGTTTAGTAACTATTTATTTGATTTGTATGACGGGGCGCAGAAATAGCACACGGAAAAATGGAATTGCGGTGCGAAGCACAGCGCATATAATTTTGAAAGTGTGCGATACGAAGTAATTTCCTTGGTCCGTCTTGATACCCAGTCAAGCTGGGCACAAGCCTTTTTGCTTCGTTTTTTATCAAGAAAAAATGAAGGTAATTTTAATTTTAAATAAAAATAATGAAACACCTATTTACAACACTATTCGCCGTTATTAGCCTATTCACTTTCGGGCAAACACACCATAACTACGAAATATCATTTGAAAATGCCGTCCATCACGAAGCGACAGTTACGGCTACTTTTTCTAATTTAGAAAACAAAGTATTAGAACTGCGAATGAGTAGAACTTCACCGGGTCGTTATGCCATTCACGAATTTGCAAAAAATGTTTTTAATGTAAAAGCGGTAGATAGCAAAGGCAATGCACTGCCAGTGACACGCCCAAATCCCTATCAATGGAATGTGGGGAATCATGATGGTACCGTAAAAATTACGTATACCTTATTCGCCAATAGAGGTGGAGGTACCTATTCGCAAGTAGATGAAACCCATGCGCATTTAAATATTCCGGCTACCTTTATGTATGCCCGCGATTATACACAACGCCCTATAAAAATTACGTTTAATGTCCGTACCGATTTAAATTGGAAAGTAGCAACGCAGTTAAAATCACTCGGAGGCAACAGCTATTATGCTCCGAACTTGCATTATTTTATGGACAGTCCTACTGAGATTTCTAACTATTCCTCACGCAGTTTTAAAGTGATCGATGAGGGAAAAGAAAAAACGGTAAAGTTTGTATTGCATCACAATGGTACCGAAGCCGAACTGGATCAGTATTTCGAAAAAGTAAAAAGTACGGTATTGCAACAACGTGCTGTATATGGAGAATTGGCCGATTTTGATTACGGCGAATATACTTTTTTAGCTTGTTATATACCGAATGCTTCCGGTGATGGTATGGAACATCGCAATTCTACCATAGTTACCAGCACCCGTAGTTTGGCAGATGGTGGTATGGAGCGTAATATGGGTACGGTATCGCATGAATTTTTCCATTCGTGGAATGTAGAGCGCATCCGCCCGAAAACCTTAGAACCTTTTGATTATGAAGAAGCAAATATGTCGGGTGAACTGTGGTTTGCCGAAGGTTTTACCAGTTATTATACCAATTTAATATTGTGTAGAGCCGGATTGTTGTCGCAAGAAGACTATGTGAACGGATTGGATGGCGGACTCAATTATGTATGGAATTCTCCGGCAAGAGCCTATTTCAATCCCATTCAAATGAGTTACCAAGCACCTTTTGTAGATGCTGCCACTTCGGTAGACCCTGTAAATAGAGAGAATACCTTTATTTCGTATTATACCTATGGGTCGGTATTGGGCTTGGCATTGGATTTAGGATTGCGCAATTTAGAAGGTAATAAAAATTTAGATGATTATATGAAACTGGTATGGCAACGCTATGGTAAAACTGAAATACCATATACTGTACGCGATTTAAAACAAGCATTGACGGATTATGCAGGTGAAGCATTTAGCATTCAGTTTTTTGATATCTCCGTTTTTGATAGTCGCATGCCCAATTACAAAGCCCTTTTTGAGAGTGTAGGTGTTGCATTTGAGCAAAGCAATCTAGACAAGGCGGCATTGGGTGTATATCTCGATGGCGATTATAAAGTGAGTTCCAATCCGTTTAAAGGAGGTGCCGCTTACAAAGCCAATTTAGAAAAAGGCGATGAGATCATTTCTATCAATGGTGTAGCGGTTGATTCGACTATCAAACCATCAGACTTATTGTTACAATTCAAGCCACAACAAAAAGTAGCGGTGGTGTTTAAGCGTTTTGGTGTTCAAAAAGAAACAACGCTTACGTTTGATGCCAATACTTCGTATACCACTAGGTTAATAGAAAAAGTAGATAAAAAAACGGCTCAAAAAAGAACGGAGTGGTTGCAGGCTAGGAAATAGGAATATCATTAACTTGTGTTGCATCTTGTCATTCCTGCGGAGGCAGGAATCCACTTTAGTGGTTAGAATCACATTCATTAAAGTTGGATTCCCGTTTTCACGGGAAATCAAAGATTCGGTGCTAGCCAATGACAGTATCGTGAAATCTGGGGATTTGCTTAATTTAATTCATGAGCTTATTCCACCATTACAAAACCTAATAAAAAAGAAACCTTATTCTCTAGTTCTTACAAAAATTTTATGATTGCCATTTATTTTCTGATGATAATACATCCGTTTTTTATCGGCACTTAAAGTAGCAGCTTCGAGTATTGTTGCTGCGGGTGAAGAAAATAATACAGTTGGCATACCAAAGGCTTTTATTTTATCAGTTCGTGTTGCTACACAGATTTCAACTACTGTGGTTTCACTAGGATTAGCGGCAAGATATCTCGAATAATACAATTCAAGTTCATCTTTAGTAATCGCCGGAGCATAATAGATATAATTAGGGTCGTTAATCTGAGCGAGTATGGTAGTTGAGTTTGCTATTTTTTTAAAAACTCCATTCGATTCTTTTTTTGCCATTCCCAAAAAGGTTTCACAGGGTCCTGTACAATTTTCATCGTCAAAACGGGCATTGTTATAAAAGAGTGTTTGTCCGTCAAAGCTAATTCCGTGATCCATCACCAACCATCCTTCTTGTCCCACATAAAAATCACCTTGTACACGTCCTACATTAGTGACGGTACCATTGGCATAGGTCCCAAAATGTAAATTGTCTAATTTTGTGGGGTATTCACGAAGGGAAGTCCAATAAAACTGATTGGTTTCGTCCATATCGGGTACTGCATTTAGCTGATTGGTTTGTGATTCATTGGCGCCAATCACTTCACCTTGAAATTCAAATTCGGTATCACTTATTCGTGTGGCATAATATAATTTGGTGTTGATTCCGGTATTCTGACTATTAAAAAATAATGTTTGTCCGTTAGGTGATAAAAAGGGTTCCATTGCATGATCTGTATAACCGTTGATGATCACTTCCACAGGATTTTCATAAGCAATGGTTTTGTTGGATGGTAGCTTTTCATCATCAGAGGTACATGCAGTAATGAATAATAGCAATAGTATAGCTAGTAGGGGTATATATTTTCTTGTTAATTTCATTCTTTAAATAGTCGGCTGGTGCTTGATTTACGTGGCTCCCAATATAGTAACGTTTATTTAAGGTGTGGAGTGCGTTGAAAGGGTTAAAAAGCAAACACCCAGTCATCGGACAAGTCCAACCATTCAGGATTCTCTTGATTGATTAAAAATTCCTTTCGATTCCTATTTCCAGCTTTAAGTTGTTTTTCTCTCTCTATGGCTAAAGAAATATTATTAAAGTCTTCGTAATACACTAGTTTGTCACAATTGTATTTATAGGTAAATCCTTTATACGTTTTGGTTTTATGCTGATAAACTCGTTTTAATAAATCGCTCGTCACTCCAATATAAATAACAGTATTATTTTTATTCGCCATAAAGTAGACATATGATTTATTCATAAAATAAAGATAATCAATTTGCATAATTGTATTAAAAACGTCTTTGCGAGGAGCGCAAGTGACGCGGCAATCTCATGAATAACAACTAGAATCAAAGTCAGTCACACGTATTTGACAGATTACTTCGTCGTTCGTGCCTCACTTCTCGCAATGACGATACGTTTAATGGCACCGTCTTTGCGAGGAGTGCAAGTGACGCGGCAATCTCATGAATAACAACTAGAATCAAAGTCAGTCACACGTATTTGACAGATTACTTCGTCGTTCGTGCCTCACTTTTCGCAATGACATTAAATTCTATTGGAGTACAGACGTTTATGACTATATTATTTAATCCGCAATGTATTTAGAAAAAGATCAATAATTTTTTCATCGTTAAAATCTTCACTCAGTAACATGGTAATAACAATAATACCCTCATCTTTAGCGCCATAGGTAGCTACGGTATAGATTTCATCTTCACCCTTATAGCTTAAGGTTGCTTGTATCCCTTCAATGGTTTGTCCGCTTTGTAGCGTCTTTTTAAATGGCGTTTCTTTTTTAACATAACCATAACTCACACTTTCTTTAATGAGTTCATTGAGCATTAGTTGGGTCAAACTACTAGGGTCTATGGTTTGATATTTTTGAATCATAAATCCGTTTCCGGTAGATTGCATCACCATACACTGTTCAATACCTTTGTCTATTATAGTATTTGATACGTTTAATGATTTGTCGTAATTAAATGAGATCATAGCATCAGTATAGGTAAGTATATTGGGTTGAATGACTTTTATATCGAGTTGTTTACCGCCTCCTGGTTTGTATTGAAAGCTTTCATCGAGGTTGATCTGTATAGAATCGTTGTTGATGACTACTACATAATTTCCTGTTTTTTGAGCAAAAGTAAAAGCACTAAGCGATAGTAGTGCAAGTGTGAATATGGATTTAAGCATAAATGTTTTTTTTGTGTGAATAAAGGCATGCTGCCTTGTTGCCGAAGATAAATAAAAAAAACGTTACTGTTATTTTTAGAAGTAGAATAGCGTCTGCAGTGTAAACTTGTGACATAATATCTGCTTGGTTATATATGAATGGGTTTTTGAGCTTTATGGCTTCGTATGATTACACCCCTAAAGTCCCCCCAAGGGGACATTTGATACTAGAAAAACCTAACTAATTTTTTTACATTTGAATGCTTATGAGTTAAAAATATAAATTATACAGATTGTCCCCTTTTGAGGGGACTTCAGGGGTGTTTTAGTTGATATTTACTAGGTGGAATAAGTCATTTTAAACCCTGTGATATATCTTATTAGGAATTTTTAAAACACAAAAATCTTGTAATCATGAACATTCTTGGAATTCTACATCCGCACCAAGTTATCAACAACAACAAAAGAACCATAAGTATTATATTTTTAGGGAATTGTTGTCGATAATATGCATAAAAAATTAAAATCATGCTTATAACTGTTCATAACATCACTCAGTATTTTGGTTAGCCACTGTAAATTTTGACTAACTTTATAAAAGGAATACGTCGCTAAAATTATATACCTATGTTATTTACACTACCTCAAATTGAAGGAAAGATTCGAGAATTTACCGGAATTATGTATGCGCCAGATGAGTTTATACCTACGTTTGGCTATACTACACAAACAGGCTTACCGCATATAGATATTGAGAAAGGTCACTATCTACTCATTGTCTGTGAAAGAGGCGTAGAGCTCTCGAGAGAACGGTTTAAAGACCCTGATGCCTTGCTCTTTAAAGTATTGCACGACATTAGTTTTTCAATGGCCTTTGATTCGATTGCCGAAGATGCCAACTATCAGAATTACAAAACACGACTCCTACAAACACAAAAAAATATCATTTCAAAAGTCAATGGGTATTTTGTAGCTACAGAAAAACAGTCGCAACACGATAGTTTGACTACGGAGTTGGTGTAAGGGATAGGTCATTATTTTTTTACTGTCATTGCGAGCGCAGCGCGGCAATCTGCCAATCGGGTACGGTCATTCCGAGGAGTGCAAGCGACGCGGCAATCTCATGAATAGGAACGTCATTGCGAGCTTAGCGAAGCAATCTCATGATACTATACGTACACATTTAACAGATTACTTCGTCGTTCGTTTCCCTTGCACCACCTGGCCCAATCGCTAAAAATGTATACCATACATTTTATTAACGCTCTGTCCCGCAATGACGATATATTAAAAAATATCCCATCCCCCAGCACCAATACATCTAAGCACACGCCAAGTGAATTTTGACACCATGTTCCATTTATTTTGACCTAAGCATTTGAGCAGTTCCCATACTTTGCGTTTGCCTCTTAATTCACGTTGTGCGGTATTGTTACAGCGAATGATTTGACCAATAGATGTTGAGAGTCCCGACTTTATAAAACAACCCATGATTGGATCAACAGCAGGAAGTCTGTTAATTATTAGTTCAATAGCCTCTGCAGGATCAGTAAAGGTATCATAGTTCTCTTCTACCTGATCGGCTATTTTACGAAAAGCATCATTGGCTTCCAATTCATCAAAAGTATCACCGAGTTCTATGTAGTGATTGAGATTGATCGTACCTAAGTTATCACCATTATGGATGATGTATAATACATTTTCGCGCGCATCAAGTTTTACAACAAAAACAACTTTTGTTTGCTGATTGGTTGAAGCTTTGAAGTACCAACCCGTAACTTCTATTTCTAAGTGTTCACGGAGTATGGCACGGTCATTAATTTCTAATTTAATTCGGCAGACATCACCAGTTTTGTGATTTTTAAAGCGTAGTGTTTTAATGTTTGTTTTCATAACAGATAGGATTTTAAGATTCGTGTAAACTTGTTACCCAGCCATTTCATAGATCCAACAATTCATAGTAAAGGTATTAATAAAATCGATTGTATTTTCAAGAATGTACGTGATAAGAATCAAGTTTTAAAACCCGGTTTTTGTAGTGGTGTAGAGTAGAGGCAACGCTCTTTTTATCGTCATTGCGAGCCTTTGCAAAAGGCGTGGCAATCTCATGAATAGGAACGTCATTGCGAGCTTAGCGAAGCAATCTCATGATACTATACGTACACATTTAACAGATTACTTCGTCGTTCGTTTCCTCACTTCTCGTAATGACGTTAGGTTTAATGGTTTCGTCTTTGCGAGGAGTGCAAGCGACGTGGCAATCTCATCAATAGCAACGTCATTGCGAGCATAGTGAAGCAATCTGTTTAAGGTTTGTTCTGTTTCTTATGAGAATGTTACTTTAATCCTCTTCATTTTTTTCTTGATAAAAAAAACCCTTCGACGGCGCTCAGGGTAAACTACCCAAAAAAGCTTGTGCCCAGCTTGACTGGGTATCAAGACTCATTTTAAAACCATAAGAAAATACTACGGGATTCCCAGTCACAGATAAAAAGAACGCGCTTTTTAGGCTTAAACAGCTTCATTTATCCTCTTCATTTTTGTCTTGACACAAAAACGAAGCAAAAAATTCAAGACTGATTTTAAAACCATAAGAAAATACTACGGGATTCCCAGCCACAGATAAAAAGAACTCGCCCTTCAGGCTCAAACAGCTTTTTATCTTTAAGCCATCAACTGCTCCCTTGATTGCAATGGTTTTAAAATAGGTCGATTAAGTAATCAACTGTCATTTTTTTATTAAAGACCAAAAGTACTTTTACCCAAATCCAGAAAAACCAAAAATAGTAGTTGTAATATTACTGTGACTTGTTCCTTCTTGCGCAGTATAGGCGAACAAAAGCTCAGAAATCCAGGAGAACGCAGTTCGACGCTGAGTTTTTTTATAGTATTGTCCCCTTGGGGGGACGGGACTAACCGTAAGGAAAGGCCAGGGGGGTGATGTCGTTTTTCTATCCTCATGGCGCCAGCTGGCTCCTTGCTAAAAACAGCCACTGGCTGTTTTACTAACGCTCTGCCCTAGACGAGCAAAAAAGATAAAGAAAGAATAATTTTAAAATTCTCCATCTTTCTAGTTTATGACGCATCTAAGGAAAAAATGAAAGGAATAGATTAATTAGACGTGTCCTTCTTGCTTTAATTGGAACCATCATCCTTGACTAAGAAAAGCAGGCAGGCAATAGTTGTCTATGAGAGGCTATTCGCTTATTTTGATAACAATTTTACCATGGTGTAGCCCATCTCCAAAGCGTTGAACCGCCCAAGGAATTTTGTCAAAAGAATACGGTCCATCGATCACACATTGTATTTTGCCAGCCTCATAAAGGGTATTGATGTATTCCAAGTCCTTATTAGCCTTTAACATAATCATGTGCATGCGTTTCTTGCTAAATATTTTCAGTAACGGACTCATATAAATCATTTGCAATAGTTTGCCAGATTTACCACCAATAGAAACATATTTTCCATCCGGCTTTAAAACCCGTAAAAATCTCCAGAGTGAGCGATTGGTCTTACAATCTAAGATTAAATCATATTGCTGGTCACTTTTTGTAAAGTCTTCTACTTTATAGTCGATTACAGAATCAAACCCTTGTTTTTTCATGGCTTTTAGTTTTTCACCCGTATCGACTCCGGTAACCGTTGTCTTATACATTTTTGCTAGTTGCAGTGCGAAAGAACCAACACCGCCGCCACCGCCATTAATCAAAATTTGTTGGCCATCTTTCAACTGTCCTGGATCTCGAAGTCCTTGCAATGCAAGCATTGCTGCATGTGGAATACTAGTTGCCTCTTCAAAAGGCATGGTAGCTGGTTTTTTAGCTAGGGCTTTCTCATCAATACAAAGAAACTCAGCAAAGCTGCCGAATCCGAAGTTTGAGAGATCACCGTAAACGGCATCACCAATTTTAAACTTTGTAGCATTCTCACCTACCTGTTCCACAATACCTGAGACTTCCATGCCTGGGAATCTTAATTTTTTCTTAGGACGAAAGAGTCCAAAAATCAGGCGATAAGCAAAAGGATTTCCAGTACAAATGCACCAATCGTAATCATTGATTGTTGTTGCACACACTTTTAGCTGAACCTCTGTATTTTTAGGTTCCGGTTTTTCGACTTCTATAAGTTCCAAAACTAGGTCTGGTGCTCCGTATTTATTAATGCTATATGCTTTCATAATTGCTAATATATCACATCAACTATTAGTCGTAATTAATGCGGTCTCGTATGGTACCATCTTCGCGGTGGATAATGACATCGGCCTTGTATTTTCGAGCAATGCTCTTGGCTTTCCGAATCGCCGTATCTTGGTAGTTGTGTTTTGACGTAATGCGTTTGTTGCCTTCGCGGCGTACCGCCCAACGGTCTTTATAAGGAACTACATGTTGATGCCAGGTTCTTTTTTTTGTATTAGAGCTTTTAAAAAATACGTCAACGATTTGGGTTAAGAGGTCTAACCAGAAGTTTGATTTTTTTGGCATTGTGAAAAATGGCTTTTGCTTTTGTCGAAGATAGTATTTTAGATTATAATAGGGAAACGGTTAAGAGAAAAGAGAAAAGAAGTAGGCAGTTTAGTAGGTGGTTTCAGCAGGTAGTTTGCGGTGGACAGTTTAATGATTTTATCATCCTCGCGAAAGCGGGGATCCAGTTACACGGTTTTCTAATTGGAGAAGCATCTTGTTTTCTCATCATTTTTTCCTTGATGAAAAAACCCTTCGACGGCGCTCAGGATAAACTACGCAAAAAAGCTTGTGCCCAGCTTGACTGGGTATCAAGACACATTTAAAAACCATCAGAAAATACTACGGTAACCCCCGCCACAGATAAAAAGAACTCGCCTTTCAGGCTCAAACAGCTTTTTATCTTTTAGCCATCAGCTGCTACCTTGATTTTCAATGGTTTTTAAATAGGTCGCTAAAGTAATCAACTGTCATTTTTTTATTAAATAACATCAGTTCTTTTACCCATGTCTAAAGTTAGTTCAAAAAGCTGTTTAGAACCTTTTCCCGCATCTGGGAAAATGCGTTAAAAAAATTATTGAAAGGAGCGTTAAAAATAAAAGCTGTCTGACCCTGAGATTTCGGGGGAGTTCTTTTATTTTAGTGGAATGAAAGGATTTTTAGCAATTTTAACAGCGAGCGGTGATTTTTCTTTGCTTCTTTCTTTTCATGGCTGGAAAAGA
>TARA_R110002049_G_scaffold2750_6_pt1 | contig 29332 bp, 19 predicted proteins | sample TARA_R110002049 | Tara Oceans TARA_R110002049 (sample SAMEA4396941) | marine metagenome | biome: Polar Biome; feature: [SRF] surface water layer (ENVO:00010504); material: water (ENVO:00002006), including particulate matter (ENVO:01000060) such as... | depth 5 m
CTTTCCCAACCCGCATGATCCGACCGGCGTGTTCTTGCCTAACCCGACAACGGCGTGCAAATCAATGATGCGACCGGTGGGGCGCCGATACAGAGATGGTCTTGCGCGCCGAGTTGGTTTCGCGCCTGTTCCAACGCCTTGGGCCCGTTTCGCGTGTCGGCCTGCTGTATCAAACCACGACGGAAAAAATGACGGGCAGAACGATCAAGTATCCAAGTGTGCTCGTCCGACATCCCGCCGGACGGGTAATGAGCTGCGGTCTCGTGCTGTGCTCGAGTCTTGTGCTGTGCGGCGGACTGTTATCGTGCGTCGGCTGCGCGACATCTCCGGTCTCAAGCGTCCACGCCGAACGGTCCTTGTCCCAGGCAGGATCGCCATGGCTGCCCGAGCGACCCAGCCCAACCCAACTAGCGCCAACCCAGTTAGCGACAGCCCAGCCAGCACCAACCCAGTTAGCGCCAGCCCAGCCAGCGACAGCCCCACAAGACGCGGGCCGACCGCACACCGCTCAGCAGTTCACCGGTCCATCCAACGACGATGAACCGACTTTGCAAGTCGATTTTGTCGACGTCCAGTCGACCAGCAATGATTTGATCACGACGGAATTGATCACCACCGAGCTTCCCGCGGCGCCGTGGATCGAAAGCGAAGTCGATGACAACGAAATCACGCTCGAAGCGTTACAGTCACAGGCCACCACCGAGCATCCGGCCATCGAGTCCGCGGCGGCACAATTGGCGGCCCTGAACGGCAAATGGGTACAAGCCGGTTTACCGCCCAACCCGGTCGCCCAGTACAACAGCGACGAAATCTTTAACGATGACGCCAGCGGGTTGCACCAATTCGCGATCGGACAAACGTATGTCACCGCGAATAAACTTTCGCTGGCCCAGTGCGTGGTCGCCGAACAAATCCAAGCCGCCCATGCGCAAGTCGAAACGGCGCGGTTGCGAGTGCAAACCAATGTCCGCTCGTCGTTCTTGTCCGCCCTGGTCGCGCAGCAGCGACTGGAACTGGTCGACCAACTGTTACAAATCGCCGAAAAATCGGTCCAGTCCGTCGACGCGATGGTGCGAGCCGAAGAGGTATCGCGAATCGCATTGCTGCAGGCCCAAACGGAATATCAACAAGCGATGCTCGAGCGGGAAACGGCCGCCAGCAATCTGGATGCGGCTCGCCGAAAATTGGCCAGCGATGTCGGCATTGATTCGTTGTCCGGTGGCCCGTTGGCGGGTTCACCGGAGGATTTGTTCGAGGACACATCCGAAGCGTTCGTCTTTGAAACGCTGCAGTCCAAGATGACGTCGCTCAGTCCCGAAGTCGCGCGGCGGGCCGCACAGATCCAACAGGCACAGCGATCGTTGCAACTCGCCGTGGCTCAGGTCACGCCCAATGTCACCACGCAAATCGGGGTCGGCTTTGACGCGTCGACCGATGATACCTACACATCGATCCAAGTCAGCATGCCGTTGCCGATTCGCAATCGCAATCAAGGCAACATTCGGCAAGCGCGCAGTCAGATCAGCGTGGCGGGTGCCCGGCTAAGGCAAACCGAGTTGGATTTGTCCAAGCGGTTGACGGCGGCATTTCGCGATTACCAAAACGCCACGATCCGCCGCGATCGATTGCGGTCGGAAATCATCCCGAGGGCCGAAGAGATGCTGACGTTGGCGGTCCAATCGTTCGAAGCGGGCGAATCGAGCTATTTGGAACTATTGACTGTGCAGCGCACGCTGTTTCAAAGCCGACTGAGAGAACTCGACGCGGTGGCCGCCGTCGCCCAAGCCGCCAACCAGATCGACGGTTTTCTGTTAGGAGGTTAAAGGTGAAGAGGTTACAGGTGAATGGTATTGCGTTCGGATACCGCTGTCTCACCTGAAAACAAGACGCGCTATCTCAAGCCCAGCCCAGCCCAGCCCCATAACCAGTCACCTATCACCTGTTACCTGTTTCCCTCCTTACCTCCCCATCTCCCTTTCCCAATCACGTCCGTTGAGGCGACCGGAGATGAGCCATCGCGGCGGGTGATCGGGGGAGGTGTGATCGTGGGCCGTGTGATCGTCGCTGTGGGCGTGTTGGCCGGGGACGAGTTCGCTGGCGACGTAGGCGCCTTGGCTGATGACTTTGCATGACGGCGTCTCGAGAGCTTCGTCGTAGCCTGGATCGAGTGGCGCGAGGCAGCGGTCATCGCTGTACATGGCGCCCAGTTCGCTGGCGTTATCGACGATGCCATCGGCATCATCATCGAAGCGAGCTTTTCCGGGCGCGGCATCATCGCCGGGGCACAGCAGCACGACGGCCTGGGGGTCAAAGACCAGAGCAGTCACGCGCCGCACGCCCAAAGCTTTCGCGGTGGGCGTCTGCAGCAAGTCGCTTGAGGAAGATTCGCTCATCGAGGCGAGCGCAAGCATGGAATCGGGAGTCGGCTGTCTGGTGGCGGGCGTCCAATGAGCAAGAGACCAAGCTCGCGCAGCGCCGCCGATCAGCAATGCACCGGCCAAACAAAATCCAATCCGTCCGGTCACGATCTACCTTCCACCGACCTTCCACCCAGCAGCACCAGACCACTCAATCGCGATGCACCACCGAAGCCTGCCGAATCTGACGAGTCGCCGGATTCTCAATTCTGACCGTAATGCGAATCGCTTCAGGTCGTGTGGCAAAAGGCGGAAGCGTCTCGCGTTCTAGCGGATCATCGGAACCATAGTAAGCAGTGCCCCCGCCGTTGTCATCGATACCGTCTGCTCCCAGATCCGGGGCCGACGCGATGGTTGCGCTACCAACTTGATCGTAATATGTCCCAGTCCCAAAGTTATATCCCTGTACGATTCCGTCTCGCTCATAATGATATGTGTAGGTGTCAAATGCTGGTTGAAACAAGCGAATGGAGGCACCTCGCGTTACGACACGTCCAGATCGATACAGCGACGTCTGGTAGGCATTCGACGAAACACTGCCAGCGTTGTATTGGCTAATGCCTGAGAATGGCGTTATCAAAAAGAAGCGGTCAAGTGCATTGCCCGCAACGCCTGGCGAAGTCGAAATCGCAGCGTCATTCGATACACTTAGATTGTGCAAGAGACGAGGTTGCCATCCTCGCAGACTTCCGCCGGCCAGAACCGGGTACGCAAGGTCAACAAAACCGCCTTGAATTCGCGTCACATAGTCGTCGACGGATTCTGTCGAGGCGGCGGCCGAACCATCGGCAATGGCTTCCTGTAATGCTTCGCGATAACCAGCATCGCTCGGACCGACAACAAGGTTGCTGCTCGTTGTAAAGAACGACGCTTCTGGGTCATATACTTGGATATCAAAGCCTAATGCATTATTCGTTAGTACGTCCTCTCCGCGTCGTTCGGCTCCCCATTCGTCCAAATTGCTATCGAAGTGCAATGCGTCATCGCCGAATACAAACTCTGGCCTTAAAAAGCCGCTCAATATATTCGGTGTCACGACCGGTCCAGCACTCGGAGTAAACGGGGGTGCAACACTAATCGGCACCGTTGCCCCGTTGGTCGCGTTCAGGATCGTCGGCGGAAGCCCGAGCGCCAAAACGGGCATCGAGGTTGGCGTATTCCCAGCTCCTCCAAGCACATTGTGTGGAACTCTTACATGTCCGAATCGGTTATGCGGTTTCGATAAGTCAGCAAGAGAGTTCGCAGCGACGACACCTAATGGCAATCCGTTCGCGTCGAGCGCACGCCGAAGCGAAAGGTCACACTGCTGATGCACGCCAGCCATTCCATAAAGCCATGCTTGGCCCAGAACTGCGGGGCTTAGACCTGCCACCAAAGTTGTGGTTGACGCATTCCCCACAGGCCAATCATCAGCTCGCATTAAAGGCACACCGTTGTACGACCTCGCGAAGATCCTTCCATTTGCAAGATTCAAGTCTGGACGAATGAGTAATACTCGACGATGAATCTTGATGCGGTCCGGCAAGCCGTTTTCGGATGCATCCATGTCACCATCGAAATCGGTGTCACCATCCGCGTCGATGTATGCGGCGCTGGTCGTCAGAGTGGAAGCCTGATACTCCGGACTTGCGAAATAGACAATCTCCGCATACTTCGATCGTATGACGATTGGGTCCTCAGGATTGCCGGGAAAGTTTACCGGATCGTAGGCAACACCGTTTAGTTGTGCCGTTTTCTGATCGAGGACAAATCGTGGAACCTTTCCTGTAAACCAGTTGTTTCCTTTCGCAACTGCCGTAAATGCAAGGTAGTCATCGAAGTCACCATACCGCGCGTCATCGAGGGCAGTATTTCCATCGGCGTCAAGCGACGCTCGAAACAGGGATGATGTCGCATCAGTCACCGGTCCTTCGTAATACATGAAGTATCCGAGCGGTTCGTTGTCGACCACGGTAGGTTCCAAGCCGACCGTGCACTGATTCAACTCATCGGTTAGCCGCGCTGTCACGTCACGAAGCCTGTTCGAGAGTTCAACATCGGCACGGCTATCGCGAATTTTAGCGCCGACAAACCCAAATGATCTCGCCAGCGCAGCCATCATTAATAGCGTCACCGCCATTGCGACGAGCATCTCGACAAGCGTAAAGCCTCGCTTCATTTCAATCGTTTCTCGCGAAATCATTGGTCGTAACTCTCGTAAATAACGATGTCTCGGGCATTCAGATTTTGTCCCGCAACAAATCCGACCGGAATCGAACGATCAACCATGAACGTGGCCCGGTATCGATTGTTCTGTCCAATCGATGCGTTGTATTCTTGGCCAACACTGGCAATGTCATTCGCATCGACCTCAAAGAAACCCATCGTCATACGAATCAGAAATGTCTGCGAATTGTCAGAGACCAGATTTGGCATTCGCATCAGCGTCTGATAGCGAAGGAAAGGGTTCCGATTACGATCCTGATGCAGCGTCATTGGCGTTTGAGTTGAATCTCGCACGAACAACGATGACTGGATGGGCGGTCCACCCGGCGGATCGTTGGCATCCAATGTCCCCGCTCCTCGGAGAAGCGTACCGTTGGCGCCGCGTCGGCGAAGTAAATCGGTATCAGCGGCGGTACGAAGTTCCGGTGAAAACGGTGTATCGATCGCTCCTTTGTAAGCACCCGCAAACTGTGTTGGAAAACGCGGATCCAATTTCGTCGGTTCATAGTTGTAATTGGGTGCGGCTCCGCCCGACACAGTCGTCAATGTTCCCGCCCCATAGCCGCGACGATTCGCAATAAATTGGTCAAACGCTAACTGGGAAGCTGTGTTTGAGTTATTGAATTCATCAGGGTTCATGTGCCCCTGCATGAGTCCAGCCCAAACAGGAAACTCAGCCAGCGAGTTCAGGTTGATCGTGCCCTGTCGAGTGTTGTCATAGCGGAAATTGAATGGAGGCATCAGGAGCGTTCTGAGCAAAGCCAATTCAGTCTCTTCCGCAGCGACGGTCGAAGTCAGGCGCCCAGGATCAATCATCTCCACCTCGCCCCGGAAACGTGGCAGCGTATGCACGAAATCAAGCAATCGCGTGACTTGAGTTGCGTCGTTGTAACGCGTCGCTGATGAGCCAGCGTTGTCGTAGCTACTGTGAAAGAAATTCAGCAAATGCCGAAATGGCGAATTAAAGACGGTTGGGTCCGCCGACGGGGTAGCTGCTTCTGGATAAATATCGGGATCACCGCCTGTATTGACGGTGAATTCCTCGAATAGACGTCCTTGCGAACAGGCCGGCACCATCAACAGCTCTAACTGGGAACTGAACGGGCGATTCAGCCACGGATGCAATGCAAATGGTGTCTGCGGCAGATTTCGATCGTTGCCCACGACGTTGTCCGCAGTTGGCGAACCGAGTCGACCAATGCTTGCGGAATATCCGATGAATGCCGGATTGGAATGTCCGTTGTCCACCTCATCGCCAACGGCAGCGAGAATGTATTGGTTCTTCGTATAGGTTGGTGTGTTTAAGAAACCCAGCGACGAAAAAATGTACCGTTCGGGATTCGTTGGCGACGGATGCTGGATATTGAAAAAGTCCAAATCAGTCAAACTTGCGTCGGCAACCGTCAACATGTTGCCAGGCGTCAAATCCACATCGTTCACCGCATAGGAATAGAGTACGTCCTGGCCACCGCTTGCAGGCCGTCCAGTGCGTTGTCGGCTTCGAGTCGTGTATCGAGCACCACCTTGCCCCATGTCAGCACCCGGCCGAGCTTCACCGCTGAACACTGTCAAGTCAATCTGAATCCAATCGACGGTCCGATACGGATTCGTGATCGGATTGTGAGGCAGAGTCGGATCCGCCAAGCGTTGCAGGAATGCGGAACAATAGCTTGGGATAGTTCCCAACTCAGGTTCATCACCAGCATTGGGGATTCGCGGGTTTGCGATATCCAAAGGAGTATCAATGGCGGACGTCGTCGCTGTGTTTGACAGATCTAGATACGCGTCAGTTAGCGGATAATCAACGCCCGCAAAACCATCGTTATCCTGCGGCGTCACCGGTTCGCCAACGGTTCCGTTGTACTGAAACATTGGCTCGGTGTAGTACGCGTCGTGTGGTCCTGCTGATACATTCAGACCCACTGCGCCATGTTCAAACTTGGTGCCTGCTGTCCAAGTAGCAGGATAGAAGCTATTGACGACAAGTGTCTTTGGAATCGTATGAAACGCAGTCGCCCCGAACGTTGGCGACGTTCGCACCTCGGTGGGCGGATTGGTCGTACCGTTCGTGTTCCGCAAATGCACCAAGCCATTTGCAAACCGCTCAAAACGCTGACGGCTAGGATAAAGAGGGTTTCCGCTTCCATCACTACGAGAGCCTAGATACGTCGTTGTTCTTGGTGCGAGAACCAAGTACTGCCCAGGTGATAGCAACCTTTGTGCACTCGGGTTATATCCAATATCTCTCGCAAAAAACAAACCGTTTTCGCGGCCAGACATGTCTGTAATATTTTCGTTGGCAACAAGCGCGTTGACATTGGCCAATGCAGCGAAGTTTCCCGAAATACCCGTTGTTGTCGGACCGGCAACCGTCCGTGGCCCTCCAAAGAAAATAAATCGATCATAGTTGAGTGTCGGGTCGGTGAAATTGCCAAGTTCATCTGGTTGTTCAATTTCAAAGGACGCAGAATCAGGAAAGTTACTGCGCACCAAATCTGGATCGGCTGTGGGTGAATTGATGTGCGGTTCAGAGATCGCGATTCGCCAAATTGGAGCACCGCTTACAGTGCTGTTGCCGGGCGCAGTCGCACCGAGATCCAGTTCTCCATTGCTGTTGTACAACTCTTGCGGAAATGATCGCTTGGTTGATTCGTCGGTCGTGGACGCGGTGGGGTGAGGGCAATACAACTCCAGGAACAGTGATCCTTGTGGGACTCGCACTTGATCCGTGTCGTTATCCATTCCGGACCGATCATCACCGGATGGATCAAAAATGGTATCCCTGACTCGGACATCATGAAACGCAAGGCTTTCGGTGAACATCAACTCCGGAGCTTCCACACCCCAAACGATCGGGCTCGGTGTCGGATGCGTTGCCAGTGTCGCGTTTCCTTCGAATCGATCGGGTGTTCCATCGTCATTGTCATCGATAGCGAGCCCCCATCCATCCAGAGGATTATCGTCGTAGGGAAATCGAGTCATGATCGAATCGGGGTCGCGATAATCAACGACGTTCACTGCCCACTGTGCCAATCGTCGGGCTTTATACGCGGCTTCGATTGCGGTTGGCAGCGGATTGTTGCCTGGATCGATCGAAACGAAATCAACGCCATCGGCTGTTAGAACCGAAAGCAACACATATAAATGCCTGGCAAGTATTTGCCGCCCGTTCGTCTGGGCGGGCGTAAACGTGCCCGACGCAACCGTACCAGGGACATTCGGCTCGTCAAATGTGTAGTGAGGATCATAGGTCTGATAACTAGTCGGAACCGAACCCGCTGAAGCGGCGACCCTGAACGCCTCGGTTTCGGTGCTTGGATCGTTATATAGTTCACCCGGTTCGTCTGTGACGCCATCGCCATCATCATCATCGGTGTTGTTGTCAGCACGAAGAGTCTCAAGCGGCTCATCGATCACGCCATTACCGTTATCATCGACGCCATTTCCGATCGATCGATTAACATCCAGCTTACGTCCCAACCGAATCTCAGGAGCAATGAGCTGTTCAATCTGTGCTTGCGATAGTGTGATCGACCCCACAGATTCGATCAGTTCCACGAGACCAACGAACGCGTTATCCCCTGAACTTACTAACGGAAGTGAATCGTCGGATGCGCTTTGCGTGGTCAACGACCGTTTGTACTCGGGATAATTCGCAATCAGTTGTCGAACTCGATTTCGCAACCGCTGTGGCAACATTTCTGAATCGAAATCATCGGATCGCAAGATCGCTTCCAAATCAGCCGCAGTGAATGCTAGGTCGCCACTCAAGGTGCCCGTCGGATCGGTCTCGTACGGATCGTCAACGGCTTCGTTAATCGCTTCGATTGCCGTCGTCATTGTGTCCTCAGGGACAATGATTGTTCCCGAATCCGCTGCGACAACGTGCCCACTTCGGCCAGCGCCAACTCCGCCCCATCCGAACGGATCACTGGACATTCCGTACCCGCTATCGGACAATTGCCGAATCGGGCGATAGCCAGTCCGCACCACATCCAAAGCATCCGCTCCCTCGCGTCCCGGCTTATCCGGCGTCGCGAGCGATTGATTTCCGAAGCGATAACGATCGTTAAGGAGCGCTGCGATATCATTCAAGATATTGGTATTTGTGATAATCCCGGGAGTCGTACCAGTCGCCGTATAGGAATACGACGCTGGAATCATGATGTCAGCTGGGCCGTATCCGATTCCTCGAAACACCCTCCGTTGATTGGCAACATCGCCGAAAACGTTTCGTGTACCTGCCCAGAAGGCGTTCGCGTTGTTTGGGGAACCAGCGACGTTCGTTGCTAGCTGTTGATTTCCGACAACGTTAACGTTCAATCGCCCATTCAAGTCCTCGATCATCGGCGCTATCAAAGGCTTAAGTAGTTTCCCTTCTTGCGATGTGAAGATTGGCAACCCCAAGTCAACCCAAACGCTATCAGGTATTCCGTCGGAATCGTTGTCTACATCCCACGGCCCCTGAATGAGCGCCCTGGACAACTGATCGAGCAGTGTCCTTGCATTCGACCTGAGGTCACCCGGACTGTTCGGCGTAGGAGCTGGATTACTGTATCGAAACGCTAACGTCGAGCGCAACGCGTACTGACTATTACCGCCAGTAAACCGAGGATTGATCGCACGGCTGCCGATTGTTCCCGCAGTCGCTCCGGGGCGCATCAAGTCTTCAGCGATTGGAATCGGTCTGAACGTCGCTCGCGCAATACTTACAACGGCGTCGCGATAGTCGTTTCCTGTCGGAGCCGGGGAAGTCGAACTCCAGTCGACTTCGTTCAGAATGTAGTTGATTACCGAAGGACGATGAAATGACGGAATCACGGTACCATCACTATGACGATGACTTAAGAACCAATTCAAATAATCCGGCGCGTCGTAGCCTTCGTCAAAGTCACCGCCCGCGGTCAATAAATTGCTTTTGTCAACATTCGTTGTGCCTGGTAGCCGAATGTGATTTGGCTGAAGTGCAACCGGCAGCGTGTTGAACCCGACTAGCGTCGTTGTCGGGTCGCTTGGATCAGCCTGCTGATAGTCGGTTACTAACGCTACCGTGTCATTGAGATTGTTTCCGTCATAGCCAATTCCTGCCGAGTTGCGCGGCACTCCGTTGAGCTGAAACTGATATCCGCCAGCCGAGAAATCAGTAAGGTCCGGATAAAAAAGTGATCGAATTTGGTTGGTGCTTGGGTTCAACGCAAGTTCCGATCCATCAAGTTCAATATACAAGTCATCGCACTCAGCGATTGTTCCCGCAGCGGGATGGTAGCGTGAACGGAGAACGCGATAACTCTTGTCAGCCAGTGGACCTTGCGTGAACGTAATCACCCGGCCTGAATACAGATCGTCAATATTTCGCGAATAGGGATTTCCCGGTGCGGTCGGTCTTGTGCCGGGCGTATTTCGAACCACAGGAATTCGCACAATCCCAGTGCCTAGTTCAAAAGGGCCTTCTCGAGAAGGATCCGGATTTACTGGCATCGTCGATGGCGGGCCGATGCTTTGGAGGCGCATCGTGATTCCATCACGACCGTAGTAATCGTCTAGAAGACTTTCACCGAAGAAAGGGTTGTTAGGATCGTTTGTCCCGCGAATCAATGTCATCAACGATTCGTTCAGCAGCCCATTGACGTCGGGCGCACGAGCGTTTCGAGCCGCCATTACGAACGATGACTGACGCGATTGGTTGCTAAACACGAGGTATGCAGCAACCAGGAGGCTGAAGAACGTCAGGCTACTAAGCACCACCAACAGAATGATGCCGCTACGTTGTTCGGGTTGAGATCGATTAGGTCGATGGCGATTCATGAGAGCACTCGGATGCCAGCGTTTCGGAAAAGAAGAGAGTAGACTTGAAGTTCAACAGGATCGGTTTGTTTAAATCTATAGATCACTAAGCAACACGGTTCGTTCGGTTACAGACACCACGTCACGAACGATCGTTGCAAACGTATTATCAGCGATCGCCACCGTGTCCGCGTTCCCTGGCGTGACAAATCCGAAAGACCAATCGGGGCCATCGAGCAAGACTTTATGAAACCAAACGTCTTGCGACGAACTGCTAACCGGGTCAACCGCGGTCGTCATGATCGGATCGGCATCAACGGAAACAACGCGGTACCATCGATGAAAGGTGTTAACGGAATCCGTGCGTGAAAGCATGATCCAGTCATTCGCACTTATTTTCGATGGCGTGCTCGCCGAAGCGACAAGATGAACGAGACCGCCCGCGCCACCAGAAAATCCAGAGGCAAAGGTGACATACGCCAAACGCTCGCCAATCGAGTTTTCGCGTGGGTCACCAACAGGACCAGCAACGGCAGGAGCAACAAAGTTGCGTTCGCGTTGCCGCATGACAACGACCGAAATGGATGCGTAGACGCCACCGGGCAACGGATTGACGGTCGCAACCCAAGTAAATTCGCCTGTCGGAATTCGTTTCCCGTAGTTGAGCGCCGCCGTCGATGTCGCTTGCAATGCAACATAAGAGGCAGGTTTGGAACCATCATCCGGACGTACAATCGGAAGATCATCGCTGCGTTCGACGAGCGTTCGCGCCTGTTCAGCGTCGAGAAATAAATTCGTCAAACCCGCCCCAACCGGAGGTGTCGGAGTTCCGCGCGCGATGCCCGCCCGAATCAATCGAGGCTGTGCGGACGGCCACTCATTGGCCATCGATGTCGACAATGTATCGGATGGATCGAAAAACGGGTTGTGATTCGTTTTGAAGTACGGAAAGAACAACTCCGAGTAACCGTTCGATGTTCCCGTTGGCGGCATCGTAATTCCGTCCGATGTATCAGCGTTCGCGGCATCTTCGTAAAGAGACGCGAACAGTGGGTCGATCACGAACGAAGGTGATCCTGGCGAAGCCAACACACTGGTATCAAGCGCTAACAATTCGCCATTGGACAAAGACTGCCGCGATTTCAATCGCGCGAGAACCGATTCACTGACAGCTGAACCAATATTTAGATTAAGTGAGTCTTGGGCGCGACGACCGGCGAGCGGCAAAATCGAAAGTAGCCCGAGCAGACCGATCAGAATTACGCCGATCGAAAAGATCACTTCGACCAGCGTGACCGCTCGCCGAATCGTGCTTTGAAAGCGGAGCTTTTGCTCGTATAGATTTTTCAAATCGGCTCGCATTATTCGCTATCAACTGTATCAGAGAGAAGAGCTAGACTTCGTGCCGACTGTAGGAACGGTTCCAACACGGGTGCAACTGGTGCAACTGCCGTTAGTTCGTAAGGGTCTGAGAGCATCGAAACCGGCGCCGTGGAACCGATTGCATTGGGAGAAGCCACAACGCGCCCAGTGTTCGGATTGACCACCAACCAAGTCGAATCAAGATTCAACAAATTTGCGGTCGCCTTTTCCTCGGTCGAGAGAAGATCGAGCGGACGAACACCATCGGTTTCGCCAACACAAAAGAAAATCAGTCCGGTCGGTGGCCCCGAGAGCCCTGACGCGTTGCTGATGTTGATCACTTTACCGTCGGCTCCGAATAGCAACGCGATATCAGATGCAGCAAGCGCCGGGTCCGACGGAGCCATTGGATCAACAATGGGAGCAAATTGGTTTCCAGAAACGCCCACGCCGGAGTAATTAAAGTCAATCGCAACCCCACGCGGAAGATTCATCGAGGCCGTTGACGAAACCACCGGTCGCCGATGTATTTTGTAGCGAACAGGTTCCAAGCCTTCGATTTCGTTCGCCGCAGGTCCGAATCCGCCAAACATTGTTGGCAGTGGTGGCAAGCTTTCAATCGCCGCCCTTGCGGCACTGGGAAACCGTTGCGTGGACAACGTCGACGTTGTTGAATAGCCGAACCGTTCGGTAAGATCGAAATTTACAATCACCGTCGCTGGCGTCGTGGTCGAGTCGGATGTAATTTTTTTGATCGGAACAGCGCGGCCACCAGGAAACTCGATCAGATCACCAACGCGAATCGGCGGATTGGATTCGCCAGCGGCGATCATCAGTCCGCTTAAATACAGCAACTGATTGTCGTTCGCGTCAAAGACAGCACCATCCAATCCGATGATTGGATCGGGATCGCCCATCATCGGACGCAAGGGAGTTCCCTCAGCCGGCCAATTGGGGTCGTTGACCAAGAAGGCAACGGAATTGGAGGATTCGCCGACATAGGGTGGCACGCCCGTAATCTGTTTTACGCGGATCGATGCCGCACGTCCCAAAACATCCGAAACACCGCCGGCACGTTCAAACAAAACGCCCGTCGGACGCGAATTGGCAATCGCTGTGCTCCTGGCGATATCCAAATACGCGGCCAGATTGCGGGCGGCCGACGCGACCTTTTGATCGGAAATTAGATTCCGTACCGTTGGCAGGGCGATTGCCGCCAAGATCAAAAAAATGAACAACACCACCATCACTTCGATCAGCGTAAAAGCCTGACCTTGTGGGCGCTGTCTTTGGCGACGAGGTGTAGGCGATTCGATCATTCTGACGCTCGCAATTCATAGTTGCTGATATTGTCCGATCGTTCCTCGAAAGCCGTCGTCGTGGCGAGTTGTTGCCCCGGCAGCAAGCCACCAAATGTTCCCATCGGCGGCGTATTTACATCGACAAAGACTCGCATGAATGGATCGAGGAAGGGATGAGTGCTGTAAGTCGCCGTACCAACCCCGCGATCGCGGCCTAGCCCTTCGGCACCGTAGTACTCGTCGGAGGTCGTAACGGGTGTCGTCAAATCCCAGTTCCACGTCGCACTTCGATAGGCGAACGCCTTCTGCTCAACACCCCCGGATGTCCAAGGATTCGTTGCAATTCCTGCCTCGCCATCGGAACCGACCGACATAATCAACGGTCGAATCGACCATGGATTCGTTTTCAAACTCGCATGACCGGGCAGAGTATTGGGCGACGGAAAATAGTTAACGTCTGTCACTTTGGATTTATTCGTTGTCGGCGCGATATACGCATAGTCGGATCGAAACAAATCGAACTCGTCTGGAATTGCGGTATCGATCGCACCTTCGAAATCGTAATACCCAACCGGCCAACGGACGAAGATCAGCGGTTGCCCCCATCCGTCCAAAATCTCGAGGAAACCATCGTCATCCGTATCACCGATGTTCGCCGTCGGAATCACGTCGATCGCCGGCGTACCAGCGACAAACGAAGTCGACATGATCAAGAACAGACATTCGGCACCTTGATTCTCCAAGTTCCGGTCAATCTGTTGCAACTCAGCGGTTGTCGGCATCGGTGACGAAGACCGAACCAAATCCGATGTAGGAATTCGATCGCGATATGCAGCAAGCTTGCCTGGCACATGACTGGAACTCAGATATCCGAACCAGTTCACGTCCATCATCCGGCGCTGAGCTGGATCATTTCTTGACGCAACAATGACACCACCAGATTCGATTACCGGGTTCACCGCGGCTCGAATCACCGACGGATCGCCCAGGCTCAACTCGACAGTAATGTCGGTAAATCGATCCGGCATCTCCATTCGCTGCAAATCACGAATCATCATCAAACGCACGCGTGCCGCCTCGGTCGCCAGCACGTCATACCCAACCTCGGTTCCCGAACGAGTCCCCGGACGATAAACATCGGGAACCTCGACAGGCAACGGCCGAAACTTGTACGACTCGTACTGCTCTTGGATCACGGCATCGACGGCAGCAATGATGGATTTCGTCCGAGCCTCACGAGCCGTTTCGGTGACGCCGCGAACCGCCGCAACGACCATCCCGCCCATTAGCGCAAGCAGCACCATCACCGTCAGTACTTCAACGAGAGTGAAGCCCGAACCCTTTCGTGATGTTGTCTTGATCGTTTTCATAATTACCCAAACGTACGTTTACTTCTTTAGTGCAAAATGACACTGAGTCGATCGGTCGACTATGGATCGACAACGTCGTCGACGATTTTCGATTTCGAGAAATTCGTCACGTTGTCCAATTGAAAGTTGTCGAGGCCGCCGAAGATCGAAGCTTCTTGAAACGCCCTGCTATCAGGAACGATGAGGTCACCTGGCGTAGCGATGCCCATTCCGATAATCGCTGCGATAGCTCGTCCACTGGGATACTGAAAGAAGATGGGGTCATTTGTCATGTCGCCGTCGACATCAAAACTGAGTACCGCACCAAATGTTTCGTCGATACCCGGTCCGACGACCTGAAACGTATCTTTCTTCATGAATTGCCATGCACCCAAAGCTGCAACACGAGTCGGATAATCACTGCCACTCGTATTTGCAACGGCGATATCTGATGCGAACGGACGCACAAACCCATATGTCGCCGATCCGTAACCGTTCATAAACGGTGCCGCGTCCGTCCCAGTGTTGATTCGGTAGGTTCGTGAATCAAAATAGACATAGGGAGCACCGTTGTCCGTTGCCGCATAGGCTGGGAACACATCGTTTCCAGGGACGCTGCCGTCGTCTTGGGACAAATATCGATTCGTGCTATCGATGGCTGCGGATGCATCGACTTCCGTTAGGTTCAGTCGTGCCGTATCGAAGTCAAAGAAAGAGTTCTCGCGGTCGGTGTTGACCTGAAAATACGCCGTCATGGCAGGAGAAGTGACAGCTTCAAGCGGTCCACCTGGGCCGGTGAACGGCAACTGAGGATTACTGCTAAAACCGCCTAGCGCCCAAACGAGAGCTTCAGCGCGATCGAGGCGATTTGGATCATGATCTGGCCAAGTCGTCGGCAGCGTCGTGTCTTCATCATTCGACGTATCGATATCCGTTAACAACCGGAGGCGATCGAGTTCACTCTGCAAAATCCGGGGGAAGATCTTTTTGTAGTGCCGCTGAACGGTCGGCCAATCCGTAAAGTCAGGCGGATAGTCACCATACTTTTGTTGATACTTTTCAATCGCCTGTTCGATCGCATCGACTTCCATCCGCATCGCCGCTGTCTTTGCGTTCGCGACCGCATTGCTAATCGCAGGAATAGCGATAGCAGCCAAAATCCCGATGATTGAAATCACGACGAGAACTTCCACGAGGGTGAAGCCGGATCGGAGGTGACGTGGCGAATGGTGACAGGTCACGGGTTTCTCCAGTTGATGGTCACGCTGTGGTCGTTGGTTTTCGGACATAGCGGTTGGGAAGGTGCGAGGGTTTTTGAAAGGTGCAAGGGTAAAGGTTGAAAGGTGACAGGGTTTGGAAGGTGCGAGGGTTTGGAAGGTGTGAAGATGAAGGTTGAAAGGTGACAGGGTTCAGGTTCGAAAGTTCAGGTTCGAAAGTTCTTGCTTGCTGCAGTTTGGGACTGCTGCGGTCGTGACCGCCTGTGACCTCTTCACCCGCCACCTTTTCCCTCTCATTCAACTCAATCCTGTGATGAGTGAAACGAGCGGCATGAACAAACTGATCACGATAAAGCCGACCGCTAACCCCAAGAACACAATCATCAACGGTTCCATCAGCGCGGTCAGACCGTCGGTCATCACGCGAACTTCTTCGTCGTACGTGTCGGCGACCTTGTAAAGCATCGTGTCCAGTTCACCCGTCTCTTCACCGACGTCGACCATGTTGACGACCAAGTCATCAACGACGCGTGTTTTGATTTTGGTCAGGTACCACAGCCCCGCGAACGCGGCGCCGCCCAGAATGCCGTACAGCGACATTTGATTCAGCATTTGAATCATCGTCCCGTCATCCAGCTTGCTGCCTTTGCCGGTGATCGCAACGGAAAGCAACAGCACGCCGGGGAATGCACCAAAAATCGCCCAGAACACCAAGCACATCGGATGAAATCCAAGTACGGAGTATTCTTTCAGCGGCTTTGAAATCACTTCGCCTTCGCGGATCGAATCGTTCACGCGTGTGAACATGCGTTCGAACATCGCGTTGCCGGCGGTCTCGCGGGTGATATTGATCGCTTCCAAAATCGGCACCCCGCTGCTGACCAACGTTCCCAGCGTTCGCGTGGTCCGTGCGAGAATGTTCTTTTCGATCAAACTGCCAAAGATCGGCACTTTGATAATGAACATGTCAAAGCCCATTCGCCCGTGACGAAATTTCCGCAACAGCTTGATCAAGACCAACAATCCGACCGGCATCGCGATCAACAAGAACCAATAGCCGGCGATATAGTTGCTCATCGCGATCAGCAGCACGGTCGGCGCTGGCAGGTCGAGCCCGAACTCTTCGAACATTTGTTCGAACGTCGGCACGATATACAACATGATGAACGTCAGGATCGAGATGGCGACCAAGACGACGATGACCGGATAAATCAGTGCCCCTTTGACTTTACGCTTCAACGATTCGGCACTTTCCAAGAAGTCGGCCAAACGCTGCAGAATCGTTTCCAGTGCACCACCGGCCTCACCGGCTTTGATCATGTTGACGTACAGCCGGCTGAACACCTTGGGGCTCTTGCCCATCGCTTCGCTGAGCGTGGCCCCGCCTTCGATTTCGTCACAAACATCCATCAGCGCATTTTTTAACTTGCCCGGCTTTTGGTTGTTCTCGAGGATCTTGAGACTCCGCAGGATCGGCAGACCGGCGTCTTGCAGAATTGAAAGTTGGCGAGTGAACGCGCAAATATGTTTTGTTTTGGCACCACCGATCGCAAAGGCTCGTTTCTTGCCCGAACCGCCCGCCTTGGATGCCGCCTGTTTTTTGACGGAGATCTTCGTAACGAAGTATCCCATCTGGCGAATGGTGGTTTGCGCTTCCTCTTCGCTGGCGGCATCGATCTCGTCCCGGATCTCTTGTCCGGTCGCGTCCATCGCTTCGAATTGATAGGTAGGCATAGGAAAGAAAGGGGTTAGGTATTAGGTGTCAGGTATAAGGATTCAAGATTCGGATATTCGGTACGCCACGCGACCATCGTCAGTGTGCGAAATGTATTGAGGCTCGAGAGCCGCCGTGCTAATTGTCAATTCTTGAACGAACCGCTGAGATAAAGCCATTGAGCATTTTCTTCACTTCAAGTAACTCGTCTTCTATCTCGCGGTGTTCTGCTTTGTCGATATAACCCAAGTCACGGGCTAGCAATAATTGGTATTCCGATTCGCTGGCCGATCCCATCGCTATGTCGCAAAAGTGGGCCAGGTCTTTGTCGGTTCGTCGTCCACACCCCTCGGCTAAATTTGTCGGAACGGACGCGGTTGCGCGTCGAATCTGAGACGTCAATCCAAATCGCTCGTCGCTGGGGAACCCTTTGGTTTGCTGATAGACGCGGAGTGCAAGGCGATGGGATTTTTCCCAAACCTTCAACTCTCGAAAATCTCTCATTGGCGATACCGATGTCTCTAACCGCTAATTCCTAAAACCTAATACCTATCACCTATTTACTAGTCCGCTACCGTTTCTCGGATGACTTCTTCGACGGTGGTGACTCCGGTGCTGGCGAGTCGCATGCCGTATTCTCTTAGTGGGATCATGCCGTTGCGCTGGGCTTCGTCGCGCAGGTCGTCGGTCGAGGCGTTGCCCATGACCATCTCGCGAATCTTGTCGTTCAGGACCATCAGCTCGAACAGCGCGATGCGGCCTTTGTATCCGGTGTTATTGCACTGTTCGCATCCGGCACCTTTAAAGAACGTCTGATTTGCGATGTCGTCGCGCGTCATGCCCAAATCGCGCAGCATGTCGGTGCTGACCTTGGCTTCTTCGCGGCACTTCGTACAAACACGGCGGACCAGTCGTTGTGCCAAAATCGCTTCGACCGTCGCGCAGATCATGAACGTCTGGATGCCCATGTCTTTCAAGCGAGTGACGGTGGCCGGCGCGCTGTTGGTGTGCAGCGTGCTGAAGACCAGGTGACCGGTCAGCGACGCCTGGATTGCGATGTCGGCCGTTTCCAAGTCACGAATCTCGCCGACCAGGATTGTGTCCGGGTCTTGCCGCAGAATCGCCCGCAAGCAACTGGCAAACGTCACCCCGACGTCATGATCGATGGGAATTTGAATGATGCCGTCGATGTCGTATTCGACGGGGTCTTCGGTGGTGATCAACTTGTCCTTGATGTCATTCATCTCTGACAGCGACGAATACAGTGTCGTCGTCTTGCCGCTGCCGGTCGGGCCGGTCACCAAGATGATTCCGTTGGGTCGATCGATCGCTTTGCGGAACGCGGCGATGGTGACTTCGTCCATGCCGACGTTGTCAAGACTGAGGTTCACGACGCTGCGGTCCAAGACTCGCATGACGACGCTTTCGCCAAAGATCGTCGGCAACACGCTGACGCGAAGGTCGACCGGGTGGCCGCCGACCATCAATTCGATCCGGCCGTCTTGTGGCATCCGACGTTCGGCGATGTCCAGATCGGCCATGACCTTGATTCGCGTCGTGATGGCGAACGCCAAGTGACGTGGCGGCGGGACCATTTCGTACAAGACGCCTTCCGCCTTGATGCGAATCCGAAACTCGTCTTCGAACGGTTCAAAGTGGATATCGCTGGCGTGATCCTTGATGGCCAACAACAAAACCATGTTCAACAGTTTTCGCACCGGCGCCGAATCGGCCAATGCTTCCGCATCGGTGATGTTGAACTTTTCATTTTCCAACAGCGAGATCGCCGACTTCAGGTCTTCGTCGTTGGCAAGTTCGGCGACCAGTTTTTCAACACTCTCGGCCTCGCTGTCGTAGTGCCGCTCGATCGTCGTCAGCACGTCCCGTTCGGTCGCGATCAACATGTTGATCTCGTGACCGAGGAACGTGCGCAGTTCGTCTTGGATGGTCAGGTTTTGCGGGTCGCAGGTGGCGACGGTCAACACGCCGTCTTCGAACGCGATCGGAACGATGCGGTAAAGCTGGGCCATCGTCTCGGTGATACGTTCCAAGACTTCTGGTTTCAGATCGGCGTCTTCCAGTGAGACCGTTTGCATCCCCATCTGCTCGGCGAGCGCTTGGATCAGCTGCTCGTCGGTGATCAGCTGCATGTCCTCGGCGATCTTGCCGAGCAACGTGCCTTGCTGCTGCTCTTGTTCCTCGACAATGATCTCTAGCTGCTCGTCGGTTAGGAAACCGAGGTCAACGAGGATCTGTCCGATGCGTCGGGTAGCCATGGAGAGGTTGAAAGGTTGGAGGTATTAAAGGTGACAGGTAACAGGCTGAGGGTTTCAGGGAAGTGACGGCGGGTTACGGCTCACGCTGGGGTGACCTGCAACCGTTGGCCATTCACCTGCTAATGCTCGTCTTCGGGAACGGGGATGGGTTCGTCGGAAAGGCCACGGCGGGCTTGGACGATTCGTTTGGCCAAGTCATCGGGGCGGTGTGCTTTGGAAAGCACGTCCTCGACGGTGACCAGTTCATCTTTCCAGTGGTTGTACAAAGCGTCGTCCATCAACTGCATGCCGAACTTGGCACCGGTTTGCATGGCACTGTTGATCCGGAACGTTTTGTTTTCGCGAATCAAGTTCGAAACGCCCGGTGTGACCACCAACACCTCGTACGCGGCACATCGTCCGCCGCCGATTCGCGGCAACAGGGTTTGTGCGACCACGCCGATCAGCGTACTGGCCAACTGGGTCCGAATCTGGTCCTGCAGGTTGCCCGGGAACGCATCGATGATTCGATTGACGGTGCCCTGGGCGCTGTTGGTGTGCAGGGTGCCAAACACGACGTGGCCGGTTTCGGCCGCACTGATGGCCGCTTCGATGGTTTCCAAGTCACGAAGCTCGCCGACCAGAATCACGTCGGGGTCTTGCCGCAACGCGCGACGGATCGCTTCGGAGAAACTAGGCACGTCGACGCCAACTTCGCGTTGATTGATCGTGCTTTCGATGTGATCGTGATAGAACTCGATCGGGTCTTCGATTGTGATGATGTGGTGATCGACGGTCTCGTTCAGCAAGTTGATCAGACTGGCCAGCGTCGTACTCTTACCACTACCGGTCGGCCCGGTGACCAGGAACAAACCGCGAGGCCGGTGAACCAGTTTGACCACCGCTTCGGGCAGCCCCAATTGCTCGGGCGTCAGCTTGTCATTGGGGATCTGACGCAGGACCATCGAGATGAAACCGCGTTGCTTGAAGACCGAAACACGGAATCGGGCGGCATCGCCGAACGCGAAACCAAAGTCGGCGCTTCCCGCCTCTTGCAACTCGCGCTGACAACGTTCCGGCGTGATGCTCTTCATCAACGACACGGTGTCTTCGGCTTCCAGTGTTTTCGTTTCCAGCTTTCGCATCCGACCGTGCAGCCGGAACACCGGCGGCTGGCCGACGACGATGTGAATATCACTGACGCCTTGTTTGATCGCTGCTTGCAGCAGCTTGTCGATCAGGACGGTTGCCACAGGAAAGTGCTCCGAAGAACGAACGAAAGGGATGAAGATGCGGGTGTGGGTGCGTGAGACAAACAGCGGCGCCAAAGACAAACAACATTGTCAAACGCGAAAGTTGTCCAAGCCAAAAGGGTTGTCAAATCCAAAGGGGCGGTGCCCGACGGCTCCACGTGATTGCATCTGACAGGTTGCGTGTTGGGCAGGTTGCGTGCCTGGCGATGCCAACGCGTCGCCAACGCGGTCTCCAGCAGAAAAGAAAAGTGAATGAGAGAACGCCATATATGGATCGCAGGCTCGCTGGGGAGCCCGCGTTTGCACCAGCATTATCACTGCGTGCCGGCCGATCACCAAAAAAATCGACAGTTTCACCGACGAAGGGCGCATTCTGAACGTGATCTTTTCGATACAGCGACGAACGCATCACCGGTAAAACCACCTAACGATGCGGTGGACGCCTGAGCATCGATCGGGTGACAGGGGGCAGGCAACGCCCGCCCCGCGATCCGCGGCAACGGCCAGGCGGAAAGTGGCCACTTTTTGCTAGTGAATGAGCGACGGAATCGACACCACCGCAAGGGCTACAACGACGCCAAATCCTTCACAATGTGCTGCAGGGCGAGGTCCTCTTGTTCGGTCACCTTGGCGACCCGATAGACCTCTTCGAAGGTCGTGATTCCGCGGATCACTTTCAGCATCCCATCGGCGTAAAGCGTTGACATACCGTTGTTTATCGCTTCAACGCGGACCTGCTCGGTCGACGCACCCTTGAACATCATCTCGCGTAACCGACCGTTGATCAGCATCAATTCATAGATACCGATTCGACCGCGGTAACCGGACCGCCCACAGTAGGTACATCCCTTGCCGCGGGCGAACTCCGCTTGGGCCAACATCTCCGGTGGCAGCCGCGAATCCGCGATCACGCTATCGGATGGTTTGTATTTCACCTTGCAGCGTGGGCAAATCGTCCGCACCAAGCGCTGTGCCAGGACGGCAATCACGCTGCTTGCGACCATATAACCAGGTACACCAATGTCCACCATTCGTGATATGGCACTGGGCGCATCGTTCGTGTGCAGCGTACTAAATACCAGGTGTCCAGTTAATGAGGCCTGGATTCCCATCGATGCGGTCTCGTGATCTCGCATTTCGCCGACCAGGATGATGTTGGGTGCCTGACGCAACATCGCGCGGATGATCAAGGCAAAGTCCAGTCCGATCGAGTGGCGGACTTCGACCTGATTGATCCCCGGCAGGTAGTACTCGACCGGGTCCTCGGCCGTGATCACTTTGCGGTCAGGCCGGTTCAGCGCGTTCAGCGCGGCGTACAGGGTCGTGGTCTTACCGCTACCGGTCGGGCCTGTCACCAAAATGATGCCATTGGGACGCCGGATCAGCGAATTGAAGTTGCGATAGTCTCGTTCGGACAAACCCAGTTGCCGGACGCCGACTTTGATATTGTCTTTGTCCAACAGCCGCATCACACAGGATTGGCCGTGGTTGGTCGGAATGATGCTGACGCGGAGGTCCAGCTGTTTATCGCCGACGGTGATTTTGATCCGGCCGTCGGTGGGCCGCCGTTTCTCGGAGATATCGATTTTCGACAGGATCTTGATCCGGGCGATGATGGCCGACAGCATCCGCCGGGGTGCACTTTCGCGTTCGACGCAAACGCCATCAATTCGATAACGAATTCGAACGCGATCCTCGAACGGCTCGACATGAATATCGCTGGCCCGCAACTGGACCGCTTCTTGGATCATCAGATTGACGAGCCGGATGACCGGAGCGTCTCCGTCGCCGCTGCCCGATGAAGATTCATCGGAGGCTTCGGCGTCGGAATCGGTTTCGGTAAAGTCGATCGCGGTGTCGGTGAATTCCTGCAACATCGAGTCAGCCGATTCACCTTCGACCTGACCGTAATACTGGTTGATCGCACCCTGGATGGCTTCTTTGGGGGCCAGAGCGGTTTCGATCTTTCGGTTCAGGATGAAACGCAGTTTTTCGATGGTTTCCAAGTCGAACGGGTCGGAAACCAGAATCTGCAGGGCCCCGTCTTCTTCGCCGTAGGGCAGGATATTGTTTTCACGAGCGACCGATTCGGGGACCAGCTCGATCACGTCGTCGGCAATTCGAATTTCACGCAGATCGACATAGGGAATCTTGTGGAATTCGGCCATCGCCTTGGCCACCTCTTCTGGAGAGGCGTATTCCAGCTTGACCAAAACGGGACCGATATCGGCACCGGTGTCTTTGGCGATCTGTTCGGCTTCGGAAAGCTGATCAAGACTGACCACTCCCCACTGGAGGAGCAAATCAGTGAAATCCTGCATCGCTTGGCTCATCGTCGTAATTCTTTAGCAGCCAGAGAGAAAAGTGGGTCATGGTCCGTGCGTTTTAGCGCATCAGGCGTCCTAGGTTCAAGGATACACCATGTGCCATCAAAAAGCGCAGTCGCTGGGCAGCCGTTCATCGGAACCGCCGTCGCATGTACCCCGAGGTGAGTTGGCCGCCGCGTGTGACTCGTTTTTTCGCACGGCTTGGTTCTTACTGCTTGGTTCTTACCGCTTGGTTTTTACTGCCGCCGAGCAATCAGGACTGCCGTCGCGAGCCGGACCCGATCAACGAAACAGCAGCCGTCGTTGGCTGTCGGTGATGCGGACGCCATATCGTTTGAGGTAACGGTCGGTCTCGTTGACGAAATTGACTTCGGAATCCTGATTTTCAAACCGAAAACGCTCGACCGGGGGTGCGGTCATTGGATGGATCGCAAACAGCTCGATCAACGACACCAATCGTGCTCCCGATGCGGTGTCCGCAGCAGACCGCTTGGTGGCAGAGCTTTCGGTGGCAGAGTTTTCGGCAGTGCCCCCTGCCTGCGGCGAACGTGCTTGCGGGGTCTTTGATCTTTGGTTGCCGTGGGAAGGCTGGCCGTCGGGATCGCACCAGAACTCGAATCGAATCGGCAAGCCTTCGCCGAATCCGGTTTCGGAACTCGGCAATGTGGCGATCGCCAATTTCACGGTGGTCGGATACATCTCGGGCCAGGATCCGCCGGCGGCGGCCAGGACATCGCGGCGGACGCTTTCGCGCAGGTAACCGGTGATCACGAGCACGGGCTGCTTTTCGATCGTGCTGCTGCCCAGCCGCAGGACGTAATCGCGGCGGATCGAATCGAGCATTTCGGTCCAGGCACCGACGATCAACCGCGGCGCAACAGAACCTGGCGCGACAGAACCTGGTGCAACCGACCCTGGCGTGCCGGATCGACGGGCCGGCGAACGATTGGTCGTCCAAGTTTCCGATTGCGGCGTCAGCGGTGGCGGCGCGGTGGCCGAAAGCGGCGAGCGAGAGAAATCCACCGGCGTGAGACCTTGTTGATAGATCGCACGAGTGTCGGTTGCCTGAGCCGGAATCCATTCGTCCAGCCGACCCACATCGACGCGGCGCAGCGAAACCTCGTCGGCAATCACCGTGCGGGTCCAGGCCAACCGTCCGTCGCTGATTTGTTGCAGGGTGTGTTTCCCGGCTCCATCGAGCATGGCGATTTGCAAATTGAATCGACCGCTGCCGTACCCGGCCTGTTCATAGGTACCGATGCCCACGACTTCGCGTCCGACCGACCACACACGCTGGCGGACTTTGGCGTTGAAGGCGGGACCGTTGGCGAGGCGGTTGATTGTGTGATCAAGCAGCACGACGGCTTTGGGATGCGATGTCTGCGGCGGCAAGCGTGCATCGGGCGTGGCTGCAGCGTTGGGTGAAGCCCCAGCGGCGGGTGAGGACACTACTTTTGGTGAATCTGCCGCGTCTCGCGCAAATCTCGTCTCGGGCGGAGCCACGGCGTCGCGGGCAGATCGATTCGACGATTCTTTGGCTCCCGGATTGTTGGCGGTGCGCTCTGCAGACAGGTCCCGGGTCTTGCCAGCGACAAGCGAATCGTCGCCGAAAACGAATGGGCCGCCCAGCAAAATGGCACCCAATAACAATGCGACGCGGATGCAAACGGACGCCCGCGCCGCTGCGATCTGTCGCGCCGCAGCGAGTTTCACGCGTGTCAGGAATCTGGTTCGGCTATGTCGATCGATCTTCATGGGCCGGTTGTAGCGGTTTTTTCAAAGATACGGCGTGCTGGATGCCGATGACCTCCTTCGGGAGCCGGTCTGTCGAAGGTTTGTGACGGATCGTAGAGACCTATGGCCGCCGAAGTCCAGCCAGATTGGTTCCCATTCCCAGCGAAGCGAATTCGCCGGGATCGTTTTCACCACAATCACTTTCATTGCACGAGTCATGTGGGCCACCAGCCCATGAACGGTTCAAGCGGTACCTGCCACGCCACTGACGGCTCGGCGGTACTGATGCAACCGCGACGACGCTAGACCAGAAGCACCCAAGGAACGGGGGAAAAGATGAAACGAATCGTCACTCATTTGTCGCTATTGGCGGCCGCGGCGGTGTTCGCCACCGGGTGTGTGCCGGTTCGACACAACCTGCCGCCGGAACAACACTTGATGGAACCTGGCCCTGGCGTCGGTGGCCCCGGCCCCGGCGTCTTGGGACCACCCGCGATGCGTGGTGGCCCGATGATGATGGGCGGACCTGGTGGCGCGATGCCACCGGGCGCGATCGGCCAAGCCGGTCCTGACGTCATGCGAAGCGCTCCTTTGGCCGGCATGCCCGGCATGATGGGTGACGCGGCCGGCCAAAACGGTGTCGTCCCCGCAGGATTTAACAGTTGTGGACCGAACTGCACCAGTTGTGGCGGATCGGGCGGTTGCCTCGGCGGCGGATTGGGATCAAACATCCCAGCCGGCGGAGGCGTGCTGACGTCAATGGGCGGTGGAGGCGGTGCGCCGTCGACCGTTCAAGTCACGTTCGGCCAGCCCGATGGCATGCAAGTGCGCTATGACCAGTCCGGTGGTGGCATGTTCGACAGCGAACCGCTGATCGTGCCGGCCCGACAGAACTTTCCGCAAGGAGGTCTGTACCGCATCAAGTTGACCAACATTTCCGGACGCGAAGGTGTCGAACTCTATCCGACCGTCGAGCTGGCATATTCCAGCCCTCGCACCGGAGCCTACTTGGCGCATAACTCGATTCCGATCCAGTTCACCGAAGAGGACTTTGACCAAGTCGTCACCGGTAACTTTGTGACGAAGGTGATTTACCTTCCGGATCCGGATTTCCAAGGCCCGGCGATTGCCGGTATCGATACGCTGGTTAGCACGCGACTTGATCCGGGCATCGACCCGATCGTCGAAGCCGACCGTCGCGGTTCGATCTTGGCCATCATCCGCTTGGGTGACAAGGACATTGAAATGCCAGGTGTTTCGGCAGCCGGATACAGCGGCGGCGGCATGATGCCTCCGATCGCCGGATTGCCCGCACCCTTTGCACCAGCGATGACCGACGGTTGCGGCGGGGCATGTGGACCGGGTGGTCCAGGTTGCTCGCCAACGCCGGCTCAATTGCCGGGCATGATCGCCGGTGTCAACGCACCTCAGTACGGCATGCCAATGTCGGGTACGCCGATCGGACTTCCCGGACCGCCACACATTCCACTTGGAACACCGGCCGGTCTGAAGAAGCACGTGATGCGGAACCACACGCCGATGCATATTCCTCGCCCGGTCGAAAAGATGAAGATCGACGTTCGACACCAACCCGGATACAGCTATCCCAATCCGGTCAGTCGCGTGAAGATCACCGAGCAGAATATTCATCCGGGCACCCCGAACTTCCGTGGCTTGTATCAGCACACCAGCCAAGCGGTTGATCCGGACTGTCAGCCCTAAGATCGGGCGATCGAAATGTGACCTCTTCCGCAACGTGTCGGAAGAGGTCCGAAAGAGCAACGACCGGGGTGAGGTGTTCCAACCATCGACTCGGTCGTCTTTGCATAACCGCGAGCAGGCCTTGGACCTGTTCGAACAAAAGAAAAGTCAACTAGCCAGCGCTTGGGCCCACCGATGCTGAACTTCAAACGCAACGATCTTTTCATCGTTGGCACCGTCATGGTTTCGTTTCTATGGGGTTGCGGCGACGTTTGCACCGCCGTCGGTCCGGGCGGAACTCTGCCCTCGGGCAACTATCACCCACTGGTAAACGGACACATGCCGCCCGGTGTTGTCGGCCGATCCCGGTTGGCATCGCAACAACCGGTCGCTGGTTATTTTCAGCCCATCAAATTTTCGGGTCCCCGAGGAACACAATTCGCGCTGCCGCAAGGTGGTGCCATGTCGCCGGGCCAGCCGAACTTGATGGCCGGATTGCTGATTGGCAATGTTTATCGATTCAAGATCACGGGAATCCCGAGCGCACCAGGGGCCGAACTTTTCCCGACGCTCGAACTGATCGATCGGACCTATCCGCCACCCGGCTTGGCGACGTCGTTCCCGATCCCGATCAACCTGGACCAAACCGATTTGGACGAAGCGCTCAACGGACAAATGGTCACGCGCGTGATCTACTTGGAAGACCAACAGACGGCCGCACCACTGCCGACCCAACCTGATAACACGCAGGCCATGGAAGTCGCCCACCATCAAGACCCGCTAGAAATCGCGGATCGACTGGGCCGACCGGTCGCGATCGTGCGCATCGGCTCATTGGCGCCGCCGACGCAACCCCATTTGATGCCACAGTTTTACTTTGGCTATCCGACTTGGGCGCCGATCTATCAGCCCGAACCATCCGACGTTCGCACGCCGGCGCCCGCGGGTGCCATCCCAGGCACGACATCGGACGCTTTTATCTCCGCACCGTAATGAATCGAATTGGCATGAACGCGTCCCACCGAATCCAACTTGTGGTTGCTGCCGGAATTCTTCTGCTGTTTTCCGGTTGCGCCGCTGCGCCGGAAACCGGAATGCTTGGCGGTTTTCGCATGCCCGGCGGAAAGGTTCCACCGGCGCGCGCGATCCCGACACCGTCGATGCCTGGCAGCGGCGCGGTGCCGGCCATGCCTGGCGCGGCGATGTCGTCTGCGCTGGTCCCCGATCCGAACAAGTCGATCCAGCAGGCTGGCTTTCAGGACGTGAGTGCCGGTGGATGCACCAACGGTTGCTGTTCGACCGCATCGCAAATCCCGTCATCGCAACATCCGGCGGCACACCCGGTAACGACCGCCGGCTGCGAGACCGGATCATGCCCCACCGGATCATGCCCCACTGGTTCGTGCCCCACTGGTTCGTGCCCCACTGGTTCATGCTGGCCGGGGTGTAACAGCGGTGCTTGCCCGCCCGTGACACCTTTCGGTTATGCCATGCCCCCGGCCAACGCCTGGAATGTCTACGGCGCCGATCCGCAAGAATTTGTTTGCGACGGTGGTGATCACGATCCGGCGGCCAAGCTGCGCCGTGACGGCGTGATGGCCGGGCTGCAAAGCGAAGACACCGTCGCCCACTACACCACCGATTCTGGCGACGTTCACGTGCAACCCAGTACGCGTGCCTGTATTTACTCACCTCGATTCGCTTCGGTACGCAAGGTTTCATCCGCGGCTTCGGGCGGTCGCGTCATCGGGCTGTCCGGTATCGCCAAACCGATTGGCCCGAATCGCTTTGAACATCAAGTTCCAGGATTGGTCATCAACGATACGACCGAACTGGGACACGCCGACGTGACGCGGCGACCCGATGCGATGCGTGATCGCAACCGCGGCGTTCGCATCGGCAACGTCATTCAGCCATTGGTCACCGACGAGATCATGGTCGCACTGGCCACACTGCAGCGACAAGGCATGGGCCAGCTGCGAGATACCGACTTGGCCCTGATTGAACGGTTTGCCAATGCCGCGGTGGCGTGGACGGTTGACGCATCGGTCGAAGTCGCGATCGAAGACCTGAAAGCACCGACCCTGACGCGTGACCGAAAAGTCGACTCACTGACCACGTACGAATTCCCCGATGCGGGGCGATTACAGATCATCAAACTGGCCGATCGTGCACACGCTCAACCCGGTGAGACGGTCTCGTTTGTGATCCATGTTCAAAACGTAGGCGACTCGGCCGTCAACCACGTCGTACTGACGGATAATTTAACGACGCGTCTGCAGTACGTTGAAGACAGTCAATCATGCACCGTCGATGCCGACTTTGAAACGGCGATGAACGAAGGTCAGTCCTTGCGACTGGAGTGGACACTGAAAGAAGAACTGGGTGTTGGCGAAGTCGCTGAAATCCGATTCGAGTGTTTGCTGCGATAGAAGCTTTGCCGGTCAACGGTTGCGGCCTGCAGGTCCAGCTCGCAGGACACGAGCTGATAAGCGCAAACGCACCGCGCATCGTTGGTGTACCGCCTTTAGGCGGATGATGCGACGCGCGAGACCGGCTAAAGCCGGGACACCAACGGCAGCGAGTTGCTGGTCGCCTTGAGTTCAGGCTTTCGGGTGCGATCGGATCCGCGGATTAGTGTTGGATTGATTTTTCTTGACGCCCTGCTGATTGCCAACGCACCGCGCATCGTTGGTGTACCGCCTTTAGGCGG
>TARA_R110002049_G_scaffold121041_7_pt1 | contig 29066 bp, 23 predicted proteins | sample TARA_R110002049 | Tara Oceans TARA_R110002049 (sample SAMEA4396941) | marine metagenome | biome: Polar Biome; feature: [SRF] surface water layer (ENVO:00010504); material: water (ENVO:00002006), including particulate matter (ENVO:01000060) such as... | depth 5 m
GACCTTTGAGCTGCATCAACAATACCCTCTCCTTTAGCTGCAATCATAGCAACTAAAGCCTCCTCTCTCACTAACTCTTCGTTAGTAATGTTGCCATCAGCGTCATACTCAGCGTACTTTCTCTTAGCCTCATCGTATGCCTTAGGGTCAGAGTCTACAAACGACAAGCCCTTTGCCAACAGTTTCTTACCATCATCAGTAGCTCTGAGCATATCAGTCCAAATGTGTCCGAACTCGTGGATGGGCGTGTTAACTGAAGACTTAGCGGGGTTGATGTACACCTTCCCGTCTTTGGTTAGACCAAGGACAGGCACTCCGTCTACAATGTGTTCCCTTACATCCTCTTGTTGGATGATGTTGTCAAACTCAGCTTGGCTTGTGTACGCCTGTACTGATGGGAACGTAAGCCTCATCAATCCAATCAACTGCTCTGTGGTGTCAGGCTGTACTCTAGCCTTTTGCCCTTGAGCTGGAAGCATATTAAAATAAGGGCTAAGGGCGCGGCCAAGAATGTTTTTGTCCGACTCCATCTCAGACTTGCCTTTTGATTCTTTTATCTTAGCCTGCCCAGCAGCCCTCGCTGCCTGCTCAGGGAATATGTCTACTTGGTGTCGAGGGTTTGTTATTAAAGCTATAGCCCTACCCTTAGGCCCAAATCCGTAGTTTGAATGGGAAGCTTTAGCTACACCCCCGTTCAATACATCTATGCCCACTATAGCAACCACATAACCTTTAGGCGTGTCCTTTATACTCTTCTCCGCTATTGCGTCATATACGTTCTCAGCGTTTAGTAGGAACGGGTCGTTTTCTATTCCCTCAAACAAAGCTTTTGAGTGAGTGTTGGTATTACCCCTTGCGCGAGGCCCACCTTTCGCTCCCTTAGAAAACATAACGTCAAATATTTTTGACCTGTCGTCAAGGGCGAGGATTGCTTTCTTCTCGTCCTTAGCCCGTAGGTTAGCGTCCTTGATTATTGCCTCAAGGAAACCATCCATTGTAGTTACATTATTCTCCTTAATGAGTTTCTGTATTTTTTCAGCCCTCGTAATCTTATTTTCTTTTCCTTCTTCAACCTCGGTTTCTGAAATCAGAGGAGGAAGTATTGTGCCGTCTTTTTTTGTTCTTTCACTGAACATTCTTTCCACTAAGGCATCAAAGGACTTCTCCCTGTTTGCTAAGGGGACAGACTTTACTTTAGGAAGAACATACCTGAACACAGCCTCGTTAGAGTTAACTCCAGTGTCACCCATCTTCGTGATGGTCATAGGAACGTGACCGTTCGGTAGCCTGCCTGCCTTCCAAAGCCTTTTGAAAAGAGCCTTGTTGTCGTTGTATAGGTTGACAGCGTCTTTGTATTGGGTCTCCGCGCCCGACTTGTCAATTCCAGCCCAAGCCAATCCTTTGTTGGCAATGTTTCTTAGACTGAACATAACGCCCCCGCCTATCTCCATGTCTTTACCCATAGAGTCCTTTATCTTTCCGCCACCAAGCATATCGGTCATGCCTCCTCTCACCATAGGAATGCCTTCAAACTCTTCAATAGACTTCTCAAACTCAGTAGCGTCCTTTACTCCGTAGAAATCAAGAACCTCTTGCGGGATAGGGCTTGTGTCTGTAGCCTCAGAAATCGGGCTAACTTCAATCTCTTCTGATAGACTGGGCGTGGTGTACTCCACGAACAGAGGGTCGAGTTGGTTCATTTCTTCAGTCACCGCCTCTACATCAACGTAGTCTTCAACCGCTACTTCCTCACCGCCCTTACGCATACGGGTTTTCTTCCCGTCAAGCATAGCGTTGAACTCATCAAACGCTTCTTGCTCTGTTAAAGGTTGGCCTTCCGCTTCGCCCTCCGCTGCTGGAGTTTCGACTTCGGCTTCAACCGCTTCGGTAACTTCTCCTGTGATGTCTCCTTTTCCCATCGGGCCGCCATCTGTGGCTGGTTCTTGTACATCCACCGTCTCTGTGCTTGGCTCTTGAATGGCATCTTGTTCTGTTTTGGTTTCTAACTCTTGTTTCCTATATCTCTCAACAACATCATTTTCTATGGCTTTAATCTCATTATAAATAGAGTACCATTCAGAGTCTAATTTCTTTATCCTTTTCTTATCAGATTTTGAGACTGTCTCTCCATCCTCAAGAACTCTTATTTCATTATCAATGGGTCTAAGCCTTTCACGAATCTCCTGAATCTTATTACCTTCTTCAGTAGTAATATTATCATCAATAATTTCATTTTGCAAGTCCCGTATTTCGTCACCAACATTATCAACCTCATCCCATATTTTATTGTCTACAATCTTTCTATCAGGAAATGCGTTAGCCAACATCTCCTTAATCGGTCTACGGTCATTCAATAAAGATTTTACATCTCTTAATACGCTCCTACCAAGCCCAGTTTCTTTGAGCAAGGCTTTGCGTCTGTCGGATAATTCGTCTAATTTTTTTATTTTATCAGGCGCAGCCTCTTCAACCACAACTTCCTCAGCAGGTGCAAACATCTCCATCTCAGCGTTGTACTCAGCCTCAGTAAGGGTAATGTTCCCCTTGCCGTCATTACGGTTCACAATGGCGTACTTCTCAGGGGTAGGTGTTGATACCACAGTTGGCACCTCATATACTGGAGCCTCTTCAACCACAGCCTCCTCAGTTGTGACAGATTCACCGCTGTATATTCGGTCAAGCTTCTCGTCAATATCAGCAAGCTTGCGCTCCACCGCTACTGACTTAGGGCCGTCTGTTGTTTCTTTAATCGCCATCCTTTCCTCCTCAAGTCTAACAGCTTCCTCACGAGCTTCGCCTTGAATCTCAACAGGGATGTTCTTCTCTATCTTAGCGCCCCTTGCTCTCTTTCTTTGCAAATCACTGACCTCAACATCATCGGTTATCTGTATATTCATTGAAGACAGCTCATCATTAGTAGCCGTCTTAAGAACATCCATCAACTCTTCCTTGGTGTTGAACTCATTGTTAATCTTATAAGTTCCTTTTGTTGGTGTAACCATAGTAGAGGCCACAGTAACCGCTGTACTTGGAGCTTCACCCATTGCCTCAGCCGTAACCTCTTTCATATCAACCTTGCCGTCTGTAATCCTCTGAGCCAAAGCTTCTCCAACCATTGCTCCGCTCATCTCAATTGGAATGGTTGCTAAGGTCTGAATACCACGAGACCCTGCCTTTCTAAAAACATACTTGCCTCCCCTCATTCCTATCTTAGAAGTCAAGGCATCAATCACACCTATAGTAGCACCACGAGCAAGAGCCTTGTTGCGAATCTTGCTCATAGCGTCAGGGTTGTTGACTATATCTTCAATGGCCTCAGGGGTGTACTCCAATGGGTCTTCGCCAAGAGCCGCGCGTTTCTTGTTCTCTTCGTCAAAGTAGTCCCGTATCCCTTCAGAGGTTGACACACCTGTTTCTACAGCTATCCCAGCAGCAGCCATAGCGTATGGAATTGCAGCAGCCATAGCTACAGGAACTGTAACCTCAGCAAGTGGGCCTCCTGCCAACCCTGCGGTAGCAGCCGCTCCTTCTACAGTAGCAGCAGCAGCTAAAGACGACTTGTTCATCATAGCACCGAAAGAGCTTACCGCTATCTCAGCAGCAGCCTGTGGGTTTTTTGCCATTGACGTTAACCATGCTGTTATATGGTTACCCCCCTCCTCTAACACCTCGTCATAATCCCTATCGTACTGTTGGGCTTCACGAGACCTCGGAAGGTTCTTCATGGCCTCTTCTGCATCAATCAGAGATTGAAAGTCTTCTTTGGACATATTCTTAGCTCTCGTAAGAATTTGGTTACCAAGGTTAGCCATTGTACCCTGCTTGTCTGCTTGAGCCAACGCTCCTCCCATACCGTCAATAAAGTCACCAAGGTCAGGTATCAACCTGTAGTTCTCAGTAAAGTCGTCAAGAAAAGACAGTGCTTTACCAATGTCGCTTTTGGTAACAGGAGTAGGAACCATCTTGCCTCCCATTGCCATGTTAGGCATCATTACGATATCGTTGCCCTCAAAGTATTTTTTCTCTACCATTGGGGCTTCCTGAAAGTCTTTCTCAAACTCAGTGTAAAGGTCTTGCCTCTTAGTGACGGCATCGTTAAACCTTGACATTACATCGTCCTCCTTTTTTTGAAAGGCTAAAACACGAGGGTCGTTTTCAACGTCAGTAATAATACCGCTACGCACAAGAGCTTTTAAACCCTCAGCCTCTTTTGATATAGAGTCGTACTCCGCACTGATAGATTCAACCTCAGCCAAAATAGCTGTGTCCTCTACCTCAAAGCCCTTTTCTAATTCAGTCTGCGTCTTACGCATATTGAACTCCATGAAGTCTTTGATTTCCTGAGCAGACTCTACATCTCCAGCGTCAGTAAACGCATCAAGCGTAAATATCTTCTTGTCACCCGTCTTCTTGCTCTTTACAAGAACAGCGTCATACCCTGCTCCTGCCTGCTCGAACTCAAAGTCTTGACCGTACATCTCGTTAAGTTTAGGTACGGTAACCTCCTCGTCCTGAGAAATCATCTCAGGCGTTATGTCTGTGTATGGGTCTACTGGAGCAGGCTGCTCCTCAACAACCTCAGTCTCTGTAACAACCGATTCGCCATCGGGTGTAGGGGATTCTGATACCATAGCCTCTTCCTTCTGAACCAAAGGCGTAGGAGCCAATTCGGTAGATGGCTGTTCGGAAACGACTTTTTTTTTTACAGGATACTTAATATCAAAATCTTCTCTACTCTTTGTGTAAAGGCCATCACGGGACACTACATTAAATACTTGTTCTCTGTATTCAGAATTTTCATACTTAACTTGAAAGTCCTCAAAAGAATTAGTGTAATATCCATCTCTTACGAGAACGTCATAAAGTTTTTGCAGTTCTTCCATATTAGTCTAATTCTCCACCTTTTGTTGATACATCTCCTGACTTAATACCTGAGTGTGATTTCTTAAGTAACGCTGTTAATTGCTCTTCAATGTCGTTAGCATCTGCTCCTAACCACACTTTTTCTTCTGCCCCACCAATTGTTAAAAACATAAAATCACCGCTTATCCTTGGCTTTAAAGAGTCGTTTCCAGTTAAGGATATATATTCTTTTACCGAAAGCATAGCGTCACCTTTTCTCTCAGTTAAAGTAGAAAAGTTTCTCATTTTTATAACTCCCTCTTCCTCAACATCTTCCCAAGGAATAGTGACAGTTCTTTTTACAGAAAGAGTTCCTGTTTCATCCACAAAAGCATCCGCACCTGAATCACCCGCCTCATCTAAAACACTCAAGAGATTGTCATCACCCGTTAACGCAGGCCCAATACTCTTCACAAAAGCATCTTCACTGGATGTGTCGGCAGGTATTGTTTTTTCAAGAAGTTCGTCAGGATATTTAGGGTTGTAATACGATATAACCAAACCGTCTTTAGATACTTTTGCCTCCTTAAGAACATGGTCTTTAGGAACCATCGCATCCAATTGCTTAGAGTATGTACCCAACACACCGCTTTTTTGAGATGCGTTACCCCTGTAAAGTTCACGCATCCTATTAATGTCTTTAATCCTAACATCAGTATCCTCCTGCGCTTGTCTTTGGTCGCGCGTTTGTGGCTTAGGCGCATCAACAGTTCGCTCATAGCCAATCATGGTTCTTAACCCCTTCATCGCAAGCTCTGACGCTGTGTCTTTCTGAGTATCGGTAAGTGTAGATTCAAGACGACCACCATTGTTCTTCTTAACCCATATCAAGTCATCTCTCACTAAACTTGGATTATCTTTCTGTAACCTCTTAAGCTCTAAAAGAACATCATCCTCACTATCTGCTTGAAAGTACTTGTAGTCCTTACCACTGTTGTCCGAAAGAATACTTGCCTGCTGATTAACATCAAGACCCTCAAGCCACTGTGTTCGCACAGTATTCTCAAGGTCAAGACCAGCTACCTCCGCTGCGGGGTTAACTGTTTTCACACCGTTCTCATCAATGGTAATAGCACCAACACTCTCAGCGTACTTAGATAAACCATCCGTTAAGTCGTACTTGTCGTACTTGTTCATCATACGAATCTGTACATCACCTATGCCTTCAGAAGTACCATTCACATCGTCATGCATACGAACCATACCTGACACTGGGTCAATCATTAACTGATGATTCTTCAAGTCAATAATACTCTGAACCTCAGTCATGTTCATGGCCTCAAGACCACCAGCGACACCCTCCTCTTGCCTTGTCAAAGCTTGGTTGACAGACTCTTTATAAGCTGAGGTAACAACCTTAAGCTGTGTTACACTGTCTGTTAGGTTCTGACGCTGCACCGAAAAGTCAGTTGGGTTTATCTTCCCCGCTCTTAACAACTGCTCAAGCGCCCTCATATGTTGCGCTGATTGGTTAGCCATCTGTAAGACCTGTGCGTTAAAGGTGTCGTCACCCTTGTTTGTTCTCGCAGCTTCTCTTGCAGCCTCAAGCTCTTTAGATACCTCGGTTCGCAAGGAGGCTATGTCAGTCTCCCTCTTTTCCTTTTTAATAGACTGCTCCTCTTGAATGTTTTCAAAAGCAGTGTTAATATCCTTCTGTATTACGCCATAGTCTACAGCCTTTTGGTCAGCCTTGACCCGTTGTTGATATCCGTAGTAACTCATTTAAGGCTTGTTTTTACATCGTCAACATTTCCAAATTTTCCGCCATAAAACGCATTTAGAATGTCATCAACATTGTCTAAATCTTTAGCTTTAGATTGCCAATCGGTAATGTTTCCTCCTTTAGAACGGATAGTTGTTTGCAGCCTTGTTTTTAAATCAGCAACACCTGTAGTGGTGTCAGTATTAGATTCAATAACATCTACTGCCGATTCTCTCGCCTGTGCCGTGTTTGCATTCTGTGCAGCACCTCCAACAGCAACAGCAGATTGAGCTATGTTTCCAGCACCCTGAACACCAGCCTGTATTGCTTGGCTCTCATACTCAGCAGCCATCTTAGCGGCATCTGAAGCAGCCATCTGCGCTCCCTCTGCCTCAGCCTTATACGTCTCAGCAAGGTTAGTCTGTATAGTCTGCTCCTCCTGAGCCTTCAACAACTCAAGGTCATCAACCCTCTTAGCCCTTGTAGCCTGTAGCCCCTCCTGCTCTCTAATATTAGCCATCTGCGTTCGGCCTATGGTAGCAGCCAACTGACGAGGGTCACCTCCCCTTGCTGTCTGTATACCTGTTGCAGCAACCACAGCAGCGTTCTCTGCCGCTGTTCTTTCACCCTCAAGGTTAATCGCAAGGTGGGCAAGCTTCTTTTGCTTTATTGTCTCACGAGCCGACTCCATTGCTTTGTCAGCCTCAGCCTGTGCTTTTTTCTGTGCAGCCTCTTGTTTGTTCTTAGCGTCCACTGACATACCAACGCTCACTGCTGTAGATACAACTCCAACCACAAGCCCCGCTATAGCAATACCTGAAGCCTGAATCACATGAGGCCAGTCGTAAAGAACGGTGTCATATATTGTTAATAGTACTGTATTTAACATATCATTCTGTATCTGTGATTTATCAATTCATCAGGAAGCTCCCTGTAGTTTTCTGTGTATATCTCTTTTTCAGCCTCCTCAATAGACGTAGCATCTGTCTTATACACACAGGCCCACTCAACATCAGTGTGCATATACACCACTCTTTGAGTACCCGCCTTTGTTTGTATAATATGAGGAGCCTTGTATCGCTCTACCTCTCCTGTGTCCAATAGTATTGAACACTCGCCTGAAAGAATAAATGATGGGTGGCTCTGCTTGTGGATTAATGTAACAGCTACCATACCTTTGGGAGCAAATATTTTACGGGTGTACATACCGTTTTCAAAGTGATGCTCAAGAGGGAAGTTCTCCTTCATCTCTTCAGTACCTCTTTCAATAGCTATACCCGTATCTGTTAACTGCCTCTTAAAGGTCTCTATACTCTCCCACATGAGGCCACGCCCCTCGTGGATTTGCTTTAGTATATCAGCCTCGTTATCCAGTAGGTCTTCCATAGTAGCAAAGATACTACTTTCTAAGGATAGCTTTTCATTACGTCAGAAACAATAGAGAATAATTCAGTTGCCGCTGTGCTGTCGTTTGATAATGTTATCTGACAATAGTGGCCTAACAGACCATGAGACTCAGCTATCTGATTCTTTTGGTACAGGATGAAGTCTGAGTTCAAAGGAACTGTTGTGTCAGGAATCGTAGTGTCAATCGTTAAGACATTACTTGTAGAAGACAAAGGAGCTACTATTTGTCCTGCTAAAACAGGAGCAACTGTTGAGGGGTCTGATGTGGCATAAACAAAGTCACCTATAGAGGCTATACTACCTACCTGAAATCCCGTTGGAAATGTCAATGTTGTCGCAGGATCAGGTATAGCGGGGTTTACCGTAGTTACAACACCCAAACCATTCGCTGAACGCATGGAGAAGTTTGTAGCTCCCGATGCAGTAAGTCCCCTTACAAAGGCAAACCAGTTACCCTCTTTCTTCTCAAACCATGACGCGCTTATTGTCCTTGCGGATTGGATATCTGACTCAAGATTCGCAGCCCATGCTAAGTCACTATCCAACTCAATGGTCTTAAAGACCTTAGACTCAAGAGGACTCCCAGCAAAAACTGTTGTTACTGAGCTTGGGGTAATACTAACCAAAGCCTCATCGTAGTATTGGTTACGGGTAAGGTTGGTGTTGTGCCTATACAAGTTACCCTTGTCAAAGGTGTATAGGTATTGGTTCATGCCCTGAATCTGCTCAGGAAAGTACGAGTAAAACGAAGGCCACCCGCCTTGTCCGTTACCTGATGAATCGCTGTATGTGAGTGTGTAGTTTAGCATATTAAGAACAGGTTGTAATTGCTTGTACAACCCCAACAGAGTTAAGGTTTATAATAGTATACTCCTCTTGAAGTTGATAGTACCCGCCAGCTAAGGTTGTCGTACCCGCTGAATCGCTATATAGCGTGTCATTTAAAACAGGTAGCCCTGCTGACCCATCATGGTAGTAGACAACGGATGGTGTCTCAGCACAAGCACTGACGCTATTAGTCATGGCATTAGGTGTACATATTGCATCTGTTAAAAGCGCACCTAAACCACATCTACCCCCTGAACTTTTTACTATTCCTTCAGGGCCAATTTCCATCCATCTTCTTCCTGCAAGGGCATAAAATCCAATAGCGGGATACGTAGTTGCTCCTGCATCTGTATATACAATATCAAACACACGAGGCTCACCTAAAAGTCCATTAACCTGAACCTGATAAAATGTTGCATCTAAGGTTTGAACACAAACCGTAGCTCTTGTAGCTTGAGCTGTAGTTGACGAAGCAAACGAAGCTAATGTGGCTGGACATCCAACCGTAACATCTAACATTCCTGCCGACCCCTCTGAAGTAGGTCTTGGAGAGTAGATGGTTACATCCACATTTGTTGGAGTCAACTGCTTGGGTATAGCCATGTAACACTTTTCGGGGCTTTTAGCCTTTAAGGTTACGCTTGCTGCCGTAAGAGTTTCATAGGTTAATGTTCCTGTTGTTTGAAAAGCTGCGGTTAAAGGTTTCCATTCTCTATCAGCAAGAGCGTAAGGATTGTTGCTTGCATCAATAAGAGTAGCTTCGCTAATCCAATCATCTGACCCCTTGTACCTTGCCTGAATTAAACCATACCTATTAGAGCTTACATTGGTGTATGTAACACCATCATAGGTAGCATCAAACCCCATAGGGAAGCCCACAAAACCTGTAGTTCCGAAATCATACTCAATCACAACAATGCCTGACGGTCTGCTTTGTGTGCATATAGTGTCCTTAAAATTATTAGGAGAGGCAACAGGAAACACACCCGTAAAAGGTGCGCTGTAATCACAGATAGCCTGACAACAGGAGTCACATTGATATACTTGACTTAAAGTTAGTGGAGAACCGCTCCAAATCCTAAAGACACCTCCGAGCCTATACGTTCCTGCGGGTGCTTCAGTTGTTAATCCCGCGTCTGTAAACAGTGCAGTTGACGTTTCAAAAGAGTTTCCGTCATAATAAAAAGGGTCAAATGATACAGGCATTTAGCAAGTTGTTTTAACGATTACAAGACCTGATGAGTTTAATTGAATGTACTCATCAGAACCGTCTCCTAATTTAATGTAATTATCTGCACCCCAAGCAGGCGCTGTAATACAGTCAGGCATAGAATATATTGTATCTCCTACGGATGGAGCTATATTACTTCCATTGTGATACCATGTAGTTGCGGTAGCAAGAGGGCAAGCCTGAGCTGCTAATGGTCTTTCAATACTACCTAAAAATGGAGTACATCCTATACTTGCAGTACAATCACAGCACACATCATTACTTTGTGTTGGGTCTATTGACGTAGTATGACATAACATTGCTGAACCTGCTCTACGATAGTCATATATTAAATATAAATTTGACCACCCTCCAGTCAGGGAGAATGTACCAGTATATAAGTCAGGAGATTGACTTCCATCAATAACTACGGATGTAGATGCAGCTAACATTGCAGCTATCCCTACTGGAGTGTTAGGATAAGTTGTACCTGACGGAGCAGCAACATAAGCAAACTCATTTAAATTTGAGTTAAACTGAAAGTCACTTGATGTTACTCCTGTACGATTAGCACCTATTGTTACTGTTGATACTGCCAATGGAAATCCTGTAAAACCAGTAATCCCTGTGGTCTCATTAAATTGAGATACAATTGGAGATGTCGAACCTGAATTAAACGTAACAGTTTCCTGTACAAGAGGGCTTGTAAACGCACCCTCAGCGTAGTTGTGTTGGTTAATCACCGTCTGATTTGCATCCTGAGCATCAGTCAAGCACACCATCACAACTTTTATTTCTGAACCTGTTGGACAAGCGGGAGACATTGTTGTTATAGAGCTTACATCTGTAGCCCCTACAGGAGTTACCGTAATTAACACTTCACTTATTGAAGCTATATCTTTAGATACCACAACAGTAAATGTTCCTGTCTCTCCAACACCCGACCCTGCTGGATTAAATGTTTCAACACCATTATATAAAGCAGATACACTTACTGCGTAATCGGCTGTAAATTCAATATTCATAGTCCCAATACCTGTTCCTGCATTTACAATGTACTGAGTTGGAGCGTTTAGCCCAGTCCATTGAACAGGAGCTAAATATGCCCCAGTAGCTCTTGACCTACATGATGTTGTAGGTATTTGTAATGGAAGATTCGTTATATTAGATGCAAGCACATACTCATTCATGTACGGGTCAAACCCCCCAAGCTTTTGAGTAGTAAAGGAATCTTGAAACAGGTCTCTAAACCATGACCTCATACCGATAGACGATATAACCTGAAGAGCATCTCCTTGACCAACCGACCCCGACAGCTTAATAACTGAAGACCGCTTAGCGTCTGTAAAGAACATATCCCTACCATAGGTAGCAAAGCTCTCAGGGTTGTTTGATATACCATACTCCTCAATCCTCGCAATCTGCGTTCCTAATATTGTAGGCGCAGCGGTAACAGTACTTGTTCCGTCAGCACTTGTTATCAAGCTTTTGTTTACCTGAATGTAGGATATCTTATCCTCTTGCAATACCAACAAGTTGTCACGGAACGAATGCAGTATCTCAATAGGGCCGTAGGACTCCTCGCAGTCTTTGTAGTTGGCAAGACCAAGGTTGAAATTGTTTAGGTTATTCAGAGCTGTCTGCTCTTGGTACACTCCGCTATAAGTTATTGATGCCTCTCTTCTTATCTGCTCGTAGTCCTGTGTAGTCACGCCAGCAGACCTGTTCCCAAGTGTAAAGTAATTACCTGTAATCGAGTCAAGTATCTTGTAGCTTTCAACACCATTACCAAAAGCAAAACAGTTAAAGAAACTTAGGTTAACAACCCCCTGAGTTGTCCCAACAACTTGGGAAACATCTCCCTCAGCAGAGCCTGACATATGGTTACCATTAGTAATCTTATAGTTATCAGCCCCTTCGTAGTAAATGCCATCAGCTACTTTATTTGGAATAGTCTCAAATACAAATCTTCCATTAGAGTTTTGTATGTTTATTTGAGCATATATAGCACTGTTTCTACCTCCCCCATTTGTACAGTACAATGTTCCTGACTGTATTCCTAAAAAAAGAGCTGAGTTAACCGACCCCTCAAGAAATTGAAAAACATTTGTTCCCTGATTAAATGGTATCCAATCAAAATTCTGCGGTAGTTGACTAATAGGTGGGTTAAGTTGATAAAAAGCACCATTAACCACTCCCATAGTCGAAACATATACGTTTTGATTGGGGCCGCTATCATCTTGATACTCTACGGTACAATCGCTTTGACCTACATCAATATTCTGTTGTTCCCAAAAATGTTTAAATGTAGGATAGTTTTCAGTGGCTACTACGGTGTTGTTATACACACATCTTTCAGCTCCACAAGGATGACCATCTTCATTAAAATGATTTCTTTTACATTCAAAAACCATTGATATAATATCCCCTTGCAATATTGGAATAGGTTCAGGAATTAGCGGGTCGTTAGGGAAATAATATAAAGGTATTATTATTCCTGCCCCAGCATCCCTACTTTCTCTATGTGCGCTTAACTGACCAGTTGAGTGTGAAGATTGCAAATTTAAGTTTGCATTCCAACCAACAGGATTTACTCGCATATAAACCCCTGATGGCTGGGCAAAACCTACAAAAGAAGAAGATTCAAGAAAATTCTCCGCTTGATTTGCTACTTCTAAAACAGTTGCGTTGACTACATTTTGTAATGCGCCATTACTATCAGACTTCACAATTAATCTTAACCCCTCAGTAACTTTGTTAGTTTGCTCTCCCTCTAATTTTACCCACACCATACCAGTCTCAATATCGGTATAAGACAAATTAGCATATATAGTTTCATACAAGCCTTGAGACGGCTTAAGCATAAACTTATACCTTTCAGCCCAAGACGGTGGTCTCATGTTTTTAGGAATAGTTACTTGTAGATGATTTAAGCTCGTGCTATTTTGAGCTGGTATATGATGAGAGTTATTTTCACTAACAAGTACAGTAGTCTGTCGAGCATTAGAGTCTTGATATACAATGCCAACTTGATACTCTCTATTACTATGAAGACTTTTTAATCCTCTTTTAGACTGTAAAGAAGCAGCTCCATTGTTGATGGTAAAATATTGAAATAGTTGAGCGAAGTTTTCGCATCCTGTCCCACTAGCAAATACATACCTGTGTGCTGGAGGATTTATTTTTAAAGTATTACCTACTAAAGAAACACTTATCCCCCCCCAATCTTGCTGACCATTTGCTCCTGCTGTAGCTACAGGATTAGCTGTGTTAAATTGTTGAGGGTCGTTTAATTGCCTTCTTGTTGACATACACGCCCCATTAAGGTCATAATTAGACGGGCCTCCTGTATTATTTACAGCAGGAACAGCATTATTAAAAGAGTCTATCCATGTTGTACCACTTGCCCAATTAGAAGGAGAACCTTGATATGCCCCCCAGCCCCATGCGTTTGCAAAAATTGGATTAGATAAATTAAATACATCACTTAAAGTATTATAATCCGTATCTAAACTAAGAATAAAATCTACTTGAAAAGTAGAAGATAAGTTGTAGTAATTTGCTATTAACCCAGTTAAAGGGTATAAACCATTATATGAAAAAGCAGAACCTTGAAAAAAAACAGTAAATTGGAAAACATTACCTTCTTTTAAATCAGTTAATGGGTCAATACTACTTAAGTCAAAAACTATTTGTCCACTGGATATTTGGACATTATTGGGTAGTGTAGAATCAGACGATATTGTAGTGTTTGGTTCTGTTGTAAAAGGAAACTGTTTAAGATTAAAAGCTTCATTGCTACCTCCCAATACTTTATAGTCTACATCAATATCAGCCCCACTTGAATCTGTAAGGTCACGCTGTTCAACGTAGTTACCATATAGCAACCTGTTGCCAAATATGTTTTGAGCCTTGGATTTTAAAGGCACGTTGTCGTACAGCCTTAGTATCTCATCGCTTCGTAAGACCGTGTATATCTCTCCGTTAGTAAATGAGACAGTGTTATCGTTGTCTGTTTGACTCTCTACATCATATTCATCTATAACAAATATGTTGTTGGAGTCAGCCTCTTTAAACACAAGGTCAACACCTACTACCTGCTCAACACCAGTATTATATGTTACATTAATTTGATTCCACAAGTTCTGCATTGAATCGTTAAGATAATCGTCAGTCCCTAATGAAAAATTAGGACTTGGAGCAAACGCAGGGGAAGTAAACTGAGACAGCGCACTGTACTCTCCGTCAGCATACTGATAACGGTACGCAAAACATATGAACGTATCCTCAATGTAATTCTCTCCACCAGCTACCTGAGCAAACTCAATAGCTGGAGCCTCAAGTGGTGGCGGCTTAATAACACTTATGTCAAGCTCAATAATTTGGTCTCGTAAGCCATAAGCTTGAGTTACGTCAGGAAACGAATAATTTCTTGTGACGTTTATTTTTCTTGGCTCGTTGTAGTTGTCTGTAAAAAACAACAGGTCGTCAATCTTGTCAACGCCATTTACAAGGTACGCAGGGTTAAAGTTTAACACCGTTTCAGAAACCACATGGTAGGTTAGTTGCTGTGCTGTTGTATCATACGACACTATCATGTCTACTTTACCCAACACACCCCCTGAAGGTGGTGCGGCCTGCGGGTTTACAGGGTCATGCACAAACCAATACATTGTCTCTTGCTCTGAGTCTGCGTGTGTTCCAATACAAGTAGCTTGGTCGCTTAATGCAGCTCCGTTATATTGCAGAGACGTAATTTTTGTGTTACCCTTAGAATTTTCTATGGCCCCAATCTCAGTAAGCTCTGTTGAACCTACCCTTATGTTCATAGCGTCAACATACTCGCCAGCAGGCAAGAGTCTTTCATCTACGCTTTTGTTCATTCGCCCACTAACGAAATTCCTTGTCTGCTTAGCCATATTACTTTATGAGTTTATTCTGACCTCTCATGTTCATTAACAGTCGAGCTGGGTGTAGATTACTAATTCTAATCTTAGCGTTCCTTAACAACGCGCTCTTGTCTTTCTGCGCTCTTCTTACCACATACTCCTGTACCCCAAACCTACTGTTAAGAATAGAGTACTTAATGTACGCATAAATAAACTCTTCAAAGAACTTGTGAACCCGAACACCAACATCGCTTGGGTCATATACATCTCCTGAGTCATTTGACGTAAATGGCTGTCGGTTCATACCATCTGAGATATACTCAAGCACACACTGCTCTCCTGCCATCCCTGAGCTGAAGTTAATCACACCAGCAGCCTTATCCAACCTGAACGTAGGATTTACGTTAGCTGTCTCTGTGTTTAAACCATACCTCGCACCTATCTGAAAATCAAAGTACCACTGACCATCAATGTTGTAGCCTTCACTACCGTTATAGATGCTGTCGTTGTTTAGGTACATTGTTCGGGCTGTTCCCGCAAGACGCTCTGTGTCAAGCAGTGAATGTTCAGGCTGCAATATATTACCCGACTCATCAAACAATATGTTGCAGTTGTTGTCTTGCAAGTATGACTCAGCACTGTTCGCCTGTATGTTTTCTGTTAATGGGTAGAGCGTACCGTTCTTAAACAACGATAGTCTTACCCAGTTTACAAAGTCAGGTGGCAACACAAACCTTAAGTCGTCACATACGTTTAGCTCAAGTGCTTTTATCTCCTTGAACGCATCGTAATTCAACTCTTGTATACCCCTCTTTGCGTGGAATAGAATCTGATACCTGTTAATATTATTTACAAGCTCATGGTTACCCTGATAGATAAGCATGAAGTTGTTCACTACATCAGTCAAGCTAACGTACTGATACGACCCCCAATTGGCATCCTCAGGACTGGTTCCACTATTCTCGTAATACTGATATCCGCTTAAGTATGCCATTATTGTTCTTGTTGGTTTTCGTTGGCTTCCATAGTAGTCATTGCATTAACAACCTCCATCTCCCGTATTGATATACCTGCGTACTGCAATATCTTTACAACCAACATAGGCTCGTCAGAAGCAGGTAGCTCAAAGTCTTGGTAGTCTGCACTTGTTTGGTCAAACTGTGGTTCACCATTTAATAGTGTTACATATGTCCATTTAGGCTCAACAGGATACCTTACATACTGGCAATCTATCAACGCTCCTGTAATGGTGTCAGGGAAAATAAATGCAGTGTTTCCCCTAACCACATAAGCAGGAAATTCTGTTGTTGGCGCTGTCAACAATGAGTTTAAAAGATTATGAAGTTTAGATTCAGATACTTTTTCTACATCCAATGTGCTGTTATATAGCAACCTATTGATGTAATAAAAATTAGCAGGAAGTGTATACTGATTTGTTCCTGAGTTAACAAGTGCTGCAAATACAGAGAACGAATCAATTACCTCAAGCAAGTTCTCAGCAAGGTTAGCATAGCTTGAACCTGTTGTTCGAGCGTTTACCTTGTTTATCTGATAGTTGTATTGATAGAAGTAGTCTTCAAACATATCCATCTGAGCCTGCTTTGCAAACAAATTAAAATCAGACGGGGATATGTAGCCGTAGTTGTTCTTGTTGCAAACTGCAAGAACTGTGTTTCTGACTGAGTTTATCATGGAAATACCTTTCTACAAAGATAGCCAAATAAAAAAAGGGTGTCCGTTAAGACACCCTCCTTCACTTAAGAGTATGTTACTATTAAGCGTTGATAATACTTACAATCGCTTTTGGCAGTGTAGTATCATAAACGGGTCGTGTCCAAGAAGTCTCTAGGGCTGCTGCAACAGCATCCTGTAAGGCTATCTGAACATCAAAAGCTACCGTAGCTGCTGTTTTGACAGTTGTAGTTGTACCATCATTGTATTCAATAAGACAATCCACTCCCGTTGCAGTTGTAGTAGTAATTGTCTTAATACCATTGCATGATACTAATTGTGTTCCAGCATATGCTGTAACTGCGGTTCCTGTAATATTTAAAAACTTTTCCATGTTAAAAAATTAATGGGTTAAACAAAAACCAAAGATACGTTATTCTTCCATATGCTTTTCGAGCATCTTCAGAGTCTCAAGCCCCTCATCTGACTGTAGGTAAGACGAGGTGATATACACATAGTCCTCACCGAAAGGAACCGTAAGCATACGCTTCTTGTTGTTCGGTAGGTTGAAGTATACGTCCTTGTTGTTGTTCCTCATACCAAGTAGCCCATTCTCAAAGAACACAGACACATCAGCCTGTAGGTTCAGCATAGGGTCATCAAGTATGTTAAGGAACTCCTGTGGGTTTGTCTTAGCGTAGATAAGAACATCTCGCTTCAACTCAGCAGTAGATACTCTGCTTACGTCCTTACCAAGCATTACCCTTGCAACCCTCTCAAGGTCTGCAATGTCAAGGCTTTTAGCAGCAATTAACGCATCAACCTCGTAGTTAATTACATCCAACTCTGCTTGAGCATCCCTCTCTGTATTAACTTCTTCAAATACCTGACCGTTTTGAGGGTGGTAGTGAAGGAACTCCTGTAATACAGGGTTTGTTTTAGATACAGATAGAAATCCGTTTACAAATATGACAGGCTCAATAATAGCGTTGTCATCCTGCTCATCCTCAAACGGACTCTTTTGGTTTATTGCGTATCGCAACGGCTTGTTGTACTGACCGTCAAAATATAATAAAGGGAATCTTTTTGTGTTGCGTGATGGAATTGTTAATGATAGAGGACATCTATCTTTTTTAAGTTTGTAGACCTTGTCTACAGCAATCGTTTTTTTATTCATTAGATTAAAATTAAAAGTAAAAAAAGAGAGGAGGGAAGACCCCTCCCCTCTCATTGGGTAATCAAGTTAACTTACGCTTGGAAAATAACGAAGTTGTTAGCTCCAAGAGTACATACAGCTCTCTCTGACAGATAGTTTACTTCCATAGCATCCAAAGATGAAGAAGAAGCACCACCAGCAGAACCAGTAATCCAAGTCTTGTATCGTCTGTCTTCTGTCTCAGAAGCTCGGTAACGAACGTGAAGGAATGGACGCTTAGCGTTCTTTCCAAGAACTTGGTCGTATACATTAGTAGAACCAGCAGGAACAAGAAGACCGTTAACAGCACCTGAAGCAAGATCTCCACGCATTGTTGGGTCGTTCAAGTACTTCCAGTCAGACTTGTAGAAGTCATATCCTCTTCGGAATCCTGTGAAACCAAGGTTCAAGGCCATCTCTTCGTCATTGTCAAACAATCCGTAAGATGTACCACCAGCTCCGTAAGAGTTCTGAGCAGCAAGCATATCGTCAATGTCGAAAGAGAAATCTCTGTTCACAAACAATACGTTTTCCTCAATAGCTCCCTGACGGTCAAGACGTTGAATTACAGCATCAAAGTCTGCAAGGGTAGTAGGGTTACCACCAGTCCAAACATTTCCTCTGTTCTCAACAACAAAGAATACTCCATCAGAACCTGTAAGTGGCTGAGCCAATGCAATCGCACCTGAAGCAGCTTCAGCAGGAACAGCTTCAATCATAGCTGTCTCAAGGTAGTCATCAAATCGAAGACGAGTCTCATGCTCGGACTTCATGTACCATAGATATCCTGAAGCACCGTTCTCGGTAGTTACTTCAACCCATCCAATCTGAGCCATGTCAGACCCGTTAACAGCATAAGTATCCTTGATAATGATTGGCTTGTTGTTGAAGATACTGTCTTCAGCTTCAATAGAACCTTCCATTCCGTTAGTCCCTTTTCCAAATTCAGAACCGTAAATCATAATGGTAACATCTGCATTTCCCACACCAGTACCAGCAGTAACAAGACCAGCACCCTCGTAGAAAGCAACAGTAAATGTAGCAGCTCCAGCAGCAGCAAGAGTAACAACACCCTTGTTTACTCCTGAACCATCGTTCTGAGAAATAAGAAGTGTCTGTCCTACTCGGATAGCTCTTTCACCACCACCCGTGATAACATCGTTCACTTGGAATATAGCAACGTCATCACCAGCAGCAGCAGCAGTACCTACGTCAACATACTTGGTGTGAAGTCGTCCCTGCTCAGCCCATGTGATAAGGTCAGAGTTAGACGGCATCTCAGCACCTACCATTCGCAAGAATGATGAAATGCTTCGGTTTCCGTATCGCTCGAACTCTTTTTCGTAGGTGTCAGGAAGATATTGATTCAAGAAATCAAAATTATTAATATAGTTTGTAGCCAACGCTACGCGCTCCGCATTCGGTTGCAGAGCAAATGTTGGATTACCTGATAAAGGCATATCGTTTTTCTTTTAAAGGTTAAATTCTTTTTGCACTCTTAATCTTCAAACCTCGACCTGAGTCTTGGCTTAAAGACTTTACTTGGAATCCTCCCTTTGTAGTAGTCTCAGGTGCGCGTCTCATGTCCATGTCTATGTTTTTGGACTTGCGACTCACATCATCAACCGCATCAGATTTGCCTTGCTCGTAAAAGAACTTAGCAAACTTGTCGGGATTCATCGCTACAGATAAAGCTCTGTGATAACCTTCAGCGTCAGTAACGAAATGATTGTCATCGGTATACTTATTGACAAAAGTCAATATGCTTTCCTGTGACTTCTTTAATTCACTGGCCTCTGCTGGCTTAAACGTCATAGCCTTATCATTAACATTGAACTCAAAACCTTTGAACTCGTTAGTGAAAATCTTATCAGTCTCACTCAAAAATCTATCAATCCTTTGCTGATTTAATTCTTGTGTGCCTTTTGCCTCTTCTGCCTTTTGTCTATAGCGTCCTAACTCTTCCGTAGTCTCAGTATAAGCAGACCCCATACTTGACTCAAGTGGGGCTTTGTATTGCTCTTGCTGTTCCTTGAAGAATTTCTTCGCTTGGACAAGCTCTCGCTTTTTGGCTAACTTCTGCTTTTTAATAACAGACTCCTCATCAAGGTCTTCATCATATCCGAACTTAGAATCTATTAAGTCTCCTAAGTCGTTATCATCTAACCCCTCTTCGGTGTGGCGGTAGTAATCCATTATCAGCTCATCCTCGCCTACTTCATTGTAGTCCTTGTTAAGCTTGATGTAGTCATCCATACCACGCCCCGTCTCTTTTTTGTAACGGAAGTAAGCAGCTACATCTTCAGGTAATTCTTCAGACGCTTGCCGCTCAGACACAAACTCATCAATAGAGTTTATCTCTTTGCCATAGCGATTGCCAATATATGTAAGAACGTCCTCCTCTGATAACTCAGGGGAGGTGTTGTTGTCTTCAACCTTTGCCTCCTCTACTTGAGCAGGTTCATCATTGAACTCTTCTTCATGCTTCTTGAGTAGTTCGTTCTCAATCTCTTGAGTAGACTTTTCCTCAACCGCCTGTACTTCTTTTACTTCTTTAAATTGCATAGATTAGATTTTCTACAAAGTTATGTAAAAAACACATACAATTATCGGGGGTTGAACTCCGCAAAGTCAAACCCATCCAAGCTATCCTCGTTAGACTCAAATGTTATTGGAGGAAGGTCGTTCTTCCTTTGGTTAATAAGCTGAGACTGCTGAGTGTTCTGTTGACTAATTCGTTTCTCTTTAGCCCCCTCTCTCTTGTCTTCTCTTGAAGCCAACTGCTCCTCACTTATTCCCTTTAGGCTCATGTTGTAGTTAAACTCTTTTTCCATCAAAAGCATTTTAAGCTGAGCCTCCTGCTGCATCTTCTGTGTAGAGTAGATTGACTTAGCCTCTTCAAGCTTAATCTTTAAATTAATCTCTTGCTCAGCTTTCATCATTGCCTGCTCCCCTGCAACCTGCTGCGACTGTATCTGTCCCTGCTGCTGTTGCTGCTGCATAGCCATTGCATTCTTTTGGTCTTCCTCTGCCTTACGCTTTCTCTTAACCTTTAAGAGCTGGTTAGCCATCTTGATGTTCTTTATCTCTCGGATATCAATTGCATCCTCAAGATTAATGTCACCCTTAGAAAGAGCCATCTGAATATTCTGTTCAAGCTGCGCTCTCTCTTCTTCATCAGGAGCAACATCTATGAATATACCAAAAGAATAAAGGTATAGGTCATTCATGCTGCTCAGTGTAGATACGTTATACCTACCTATCTGATTAATAAACTCTTCTCTAAAGTCTGCGTACTCAAGTACATCAGCTATTCTAATAGACAAGGCTTCAGCTAATTTCTTTAACATAAACAAACTTGCATCAAGTATGTGTCGAGTAGCCGTGTTTGAATTTAAAGCTGCAAGTTTCTGTACACCCACAAGGGCGTTAGGGTCAGGTGTGCTACCATCTCGCGCTTCGTTAAGGCCAGTAACTGACCTTATCATGTCAAGGTGGTGGTTGTAGTTTGCAATCAACAACTGCATTTTTGACGCTCCTGTGTTACCAACAATAGGTTGGATAGGAACCCTTGCGTTATTAAACTCACCGTCCTGCGTGTAGCTTCTACCAATCACGCTACCTGTTTGGAAGTACAGCCGTAATGCATCCTCAGGGTTGTATGCCTGACCTGTACCAAGGTCTACTTCGTTTAGTCCATCAGCATCTATAAACACGCCATCAGGAACGATACGAGCAATTACCTGCTGTATCTTTAGATGTGTAATTTGAATTAAATCAGCGAAAGGAATCATCCTTCTAACCAACGACTCAATCACACCCTTGTACATTCGTGGAGCGCAAGCAACATAGTTAGGTATTGCATATTGACTTGCTGCCTGTGGGCGTACCATGTTTTTTGCAACCTCCCATTTCAAGATGATATTAGTACCCATCACCATGATACCATCGTACCACACCTCAATAGTTTTTTCTACTCGCTCAAAGTTTCCCTCATCCATCATCTCTTGTGGTGGGTTGAAGCTTTCGTCTTTCTCTATAACACGAGCGTTACCGTTGTCGTCCTTTTTTTTCTTGTATACAAATTTCTTTGTAGACTTATAGTTGAAGTACAGTAATGTACAGGTGTCACGGGCGAACATACTGTTCTCTTGGTATTGAGCAACATTATAATAATCATACCAGCTTTGGCTATACTGCGATATCTCATCCATCTCCTCTCTCGTAATCGCAGGGTCAATCTTGACCAACTCAGACATTGGGACACTCTTTATCTCTCCCCAATAAAAACAATCACTAAAGTAGGGGTCTTCAGTGTAGCTGTATATCACATTAGCAGGGTCAACATAATCAACAGTCACACCCTGTCCCGCTAAGAACTGATGCTTAGCTACAGATATGCCTAATACTGTTTGGTCGTAGTCAAGTCTCTTACGCACCTCTGCGTAATGATTCTCTTCAAGTAATGTATTTATAGCCACCTCTTCAGCTATCTCAACAGCAGGCTTGTAATTAAGCTGCATATATAATGACAACTCCTCATCGTTAGATGGAACGTCATCAGGGTTCATTGTGAAGGGGTTTACTTGAAACAAATCCTGAACCTGTGTCAGCACCTCTTTCCCTGCCATCTGAGTTTCTATCTCCTCCTGAAAACGGTTACGGTCTGAAGACGACATTGCATCCTCAGCAAAAGCCCTTATCTTAAACAGTCTGTCTGACATACCGTTTACCACCACATCAACAAACTTCGGTAGTATTGGAACGGGTGTCCAGTCTAAGTTTAGATAGCTGAGGTCTCCATCTACAGATAACTCATTCTTGTACTTGGCAACTGACTGTTCTCCACGAGCGTAGAGGCGTAGTTTATTAAACTCACCCCACTGGCTGTAAAACCTGCATTGATTGCCATCTCGCTTGAACCACTCGTACTGAATGGCTTGCCCCACTTGTAGGCCATATTCCAAACTGTCCTTTTCTGCGTCTGTCGCGAACTGGTTCGGAAAACCTACAGAGGAAACATTGACCGTTACTTTATCCATTTACCTAATTAATTGGCTCGACTTCCCTGAATTACTATACCTTGCAAAGTTAATGCTTATTTTCGACTGCTTTTGCTCAGGGGTGTACATATGCTTTTGGTTAGCCATTATCGCTAATCCTGAACTAATACACGCATCAAACTTAGTCCTGTTTGTTATGTCAAACTTTGCCCAGTCCTCAAGGGTGCGAGAGAACGGCATTGTCCCCATATCACCTATTGTTCTGTACGAACCATCCATGTCCATCCCTATATACTTTTCAATGTAGGACTCAATAGCTGCTGCGTGAGACTGCTTAACGTCCTCAGAGGTGTTAGGTATACCCCCAAGCTCTTTTTCTGTCTTAGATAGCTTATTAAAGCGTTTGTCGGGCCTGTTCATTGAGTAGGCTCTGTACCCCCTGTTCTTAAAGTGATATAGTAAACGAGGCTTGTTGTTCTCCACAAGGATAGGCATACCGTAAAATATGCAGGCCATTAGTATCTCCTCAAAGAATATCTCTGCGGTCTGCGGCCTTGCTACATACTCTAAGAAGAACTCATTACTCGGAGCGTCATCCATGCTGAACTTGGTCAGTCCATGTAAAGAACCATTAGACCCCCTACCCCCTACTGTACCTGAGATGTCGTAAGGGTCACAGCCAAACGAACCGATATGCTCGTTTGCAGGTGTCTTCTTTCCGTTAACCATAGCCACCTTATTTTGAAGGTGTGCTGCGGGTAACCACGACACAGTAAACCTCCCTCGTGGGTCAGGCGACCATATCACCTTTGTATCCTTCACGCCATCCTTCCAATGAAACGAGCCTCGTGTTATGTGATGCTCCTTTATCATTGAGTCATTGTAGTCAACCTGCTGGTATATCTTAGTCAGGTTAAAGATTGACTGCCTGCTCTCATCCCTAAACGCATGAGAGGTTGTCCTTGGGAACTGGCGATAGAACTCATTAAGCGCATCAGGGTCGTTCTTTAAAGACTCAACCTCATTGTCCCAATACTCAACTGCACCCATAGAAATCATCACCCCATCAATACCAAGTACAGGCTTCTTAGGCGTTTCTATTACAGGCATACCATACCTATCAATAAACCCTTCCATGTTCCACTCCATTGGAATAAACAAAGAATACAACCCGCTTTTAGTTTGTCCGTTAGCGTTTCGGGTTGATGGGTTTGAGTCCTCATACAGGTTTTTAAAGTTTCCACCTCCCTTTGCTAAAGCGTTTGAGGTTGACCCCATCATACACTTTCCAACTATCTTGCTACCTAACCTTAAACAGGTCTTGGTTACCCTCCAGTTATTTAAAATGTTGTTTGGGTTTAACCACTTACCACTCTCGTCATGTACAAGTAGCAACAGTTTCTCTCCATCATAAGAGTTGTCGTCAGTGTTCTTCCAATCAATTGTAGTGTCAAGACCCTCAATGTCGTCATTAGCGACATCGTGCATATTGTTTTTAGTAATCTTGGATGCAGGTACACGGTATGCCAGCTCAGTCTTTGGCTTGTCCATACCATCCATAATCGGCTTAAAGAAGAACGGGTAGTTGCTGTTAATCGGTACGACCTTATCCGTAAACATCTTCTTAGCATCTGCACCTGTCTTGGAAAGTATTCCAAGCCTCCTGTCTTTCGCAAGCGTACCTGTGTTTACCACTTCTGAGGATGCCATAAACGAAAATCCTGAACGTCTTATCTTAAGATAGTCAAGCCCAAAAGACCTGTCGTCAGCCTTACACGCCTCCCAAAATAAATACAGAAGCCTGTTAGCTTCACGATAGTCAGGGTATCCTACATCAATCTTAGTCCACTGTAGATACATATAGTGTCCTCCTGTCATGTAGGTATCGACACCGTTATTCTTAAACCACAGCCCACTTTCCCTTCTATCAAACTCTTCTTCAATGTAACCCACCCAGCGACTCTTAAAGTCTGTAGGCATCTCGTTCCATTGGAAAATGCTTTGAATACGGGACAGCTCTTTCGGGTAGTCTTCCCTCTGCCAATACTGGTGCTGTGCTTGAGAGTGTCTTTGAAGACACTTCTTAGGAGCAAGGGGTAGTCCTATCTTTATACCTTCTATCAGGTATATCTCTCCAAGCGTACCGTCTTTTGAGATAATTATAATGTCATACTTGGAGTCGTGACCGTACTTCCAGTTCTTTTTCTTGTTCTTGGAGTTTAGTATCTTGGTAGGGACAACCCCCTCTAATACCCTATATAGACTATCTTGACCTTCGTTCTGCAAACCCTTGGTTAGATGATACTGCTGCATGATTAGGCTTACCATCCATCATGTCTAACGCCTCTTGCTCTGCGTCTACCCTGTTTAATATCTCAAAGGCATCAAAGATGGCAAGCTTCTTTGTAGCTGCCGCGTTCTTTAATCTATCCGCAGCCAGCTCGTCCTCAGGGTCAATCTTAATAATGTCTTCTTTAGCGACCTTAATCAATTGAATCACCGCCTTCCTTCCAGCTTCGATAATCTCTTTCTTGATCTCTTTTGAATCCATCCTTGTTTCGGTTGTACTTTTTACTGCCATGTGTCTTTTCTGTCATTCTTCGTTGAACATCAGAAAACTCTCTACGCCCCTCTTTCTTTACCTTCTTCACAACCGTACTGTAATATTATCCGTAAACATACGGTACAGCTTCTCGCCATCTACCGTAAACTCATAGTCGCTATAAGGCTGGTACACTATCTCGTCACCCTCCTCTAATCCCAACTCCTCAAGCCGAGGGTTAATGTAGCGGATTGTTCCGACAAGCGGTTCTTCATTACCCCTCTTGTCAATAAAAGATGCCTTTTTTTCTGATGGCTTTACAAAGCAATACTTATCGTGAGCTATCCAACCCTCGCCTTTATTATACATAAAGAACTGGTCTGTGTCTAACAGGAATAGGTCTTCTTTAAAGAAACTCCTACCACTCTTCTCTTTACCATACATATCGTAGTAAAGCTTAAAGACATTGTGGTGGACAAGCAAGGTATCACCCTGCTGTATCGGCCCATCGTAATGGATTGGGGTCTGTATAACCTCCGCAAACCTGTTTGCGTGTATGTGGTCTTCTTGTGAGGTACTGACTAAGATTTCTGTGCCACCAATCACTTTGGTGTTTGCATACCGCTTGCCATCTACAGGCTTCACGATAAACATATAGGGGGATTTCATTTTAGAAGTTTATGTTGTACTCGATTGAAATAGGCATAATTGAATTAAACTCTTTCCATAGAACAACTTCGTTGTTCTTGATAATCCATACTTTCATTGACCCCTTATCTATGTCACGCTTGATAAGGTGAATAAGATAATCACCGCCAATCACTGACTGCCCTACAATGTAGTGCATAGCACCTGACTTGTAGTCAGCACCAACTGATATTTTACGGATGTCTTCGTGCATTATAATCGAACCATCAATATACCCGCAGCATTTAAAGGAGCTGCACCTGTTCCGTCAGTCCTATACACAGCACCTACTGCCAATCCTCCAGCTACAGCAGCAGCATTATCAGCAAAAGCACTTGTTGCTAAATTAGTTGTACCTCCAGCTACAGTTACCCCATTAAAAAAGATAGGGGTCGCAACCATTGAAAAAGACCCAACTGTTAAATTTCCACTAACTAAAAGATTGCCACCAACCTCAGCTAATCCTGTAGTAGTCAATGTTGACATTGTGGTAGCCCCTGTAACTCCAAGAGTTCCCCCAACCGTCACGTTATTTAAAGAGGTGTCTCCGTTTACTGTTGCGTCTCCAGTAACAAAAAGAGTTGTCCATGAAGGATTTACATTTATAAAGGCAGATAAATCACTAACCTTATAGTTTTTTGTAGCCCCACCAGCAGTTTCAGAGCCTATAAACATAGTATTGTTTGTAGGAGTCGTTGTGGTGTAAGCCGTAGTGTTATTTATCTTGCTCATAAGGAATCGTTTTATCCAGTTATACAGTCTGCACATCTTTCTCTTTTATTTCGCCAGTACTCATGTCAATAACTGAGTCTGCGCCATACTTTTCAATAAGTGATGATTCAATCTGTGCGAATTGAACCTTCATGTCTCCAACTTGGTCAAGGACAGACTTCTTGGTAATCTCCAAATCCCCTAAGGTTAACTTAGCGTTTTGGAAATTCTCTTGCATCTCCTTGATTTCCTTGAACTCTTCTTCAGTAAGCTTATTCATTTGATTTGATTTTGTACAAAGATAAAGATTAAAACTTATCGTACAGCAGCAGACACTATAATCACCGTCTCTACAGCCAACCCGACCGCCAACCCCACGTTTAACAGGGTTGACTTAAGCTTCTGCTTACGTAACTCTTTCTTGTGGTGCTTAATAATAACCTCAAGGTTCTCTATCACCTCATCCTTCTCCCTGTCAGCCTTAGCCTGCAACACGAACTGCTTGTCCATGAACTTAATAACACTGTCGGTCTTAGCAAGCTGGGCCTCAACCAACGTCTTGTCCTCCTTCAACTCTCTTAGATAAGAGAAGGAAAAAAGAACTACATCAAACTGATGCTCAGTTATTGCTACTAAGGTATCCCCTTCGTATGGAATCAATACGGGAGACTTCTGCTGAGAAAAACTCAGACTTGCCTTCAAAAGGCAGAGCGTAAACGCTATCAATAATGTGGATTGTTTTGACATGGATTCGATTTCTTAGTTCTTGAATAGAGTCTCGTTCGGATTCAATAAAAGATATTCTACACTTAAGGTCGTCAATCTTTTCTTCGTATACCCTCACCTTATTCATGCTAACCTCAATACGCTCTCGCTGTATAATACCAATCTCATTTGCATTAGAGATGCGGATACCCATAACGCACAGTAAAACTACGCACCCTATTAGTACATAACATAATAGGTTTTCAGAGCTACCCGTTGGTATCTTGCACATCTTTCTCATTACTGAGACCAGTATCCGTACTCAGCTATAACAACTCCTCCCGCAGCTATTATCTCACAGCCTACCGTAGCCTTAACGGGGAAGAACCCCCATTCGCCTGCACCTAAATCAGCGTAAGCAACAGAGCCTCCAGTTCTAATAGTCAATACGTTTGCTGCGTCAGTGTTTTTTAGATACAAATAAGTTATTGCAGCCTTTGCCGCTGGCACAAGTACTGTTGGTGTTACTGTATCAACCGACTCTCTACCTGTATTTATAACAGGATTGGTTACGGTAATTGCAGCGGTCTGCGAAATCGCTAAAGCTTCAGAGGTTGCATCTGAGCTTGTTATGTTTAAGGTTGCGTTAATTGTTGCCATCTTACTTATTTATTTTACACCTGTTCTCTTTTAGCTCCCCCCTCATTTCGGTAAGCGCCTTTGTATTATCACCTATCACCTCAACAAACTTGTCAACGTGGTCATTGTTTGAAGCCGTCCACTCCTTACGCTCATCTCTATGGATGTCAGTTAATTTATTGAGGTAGTAGATAAGCACCCCTAAAAAAACGCCACTGATGCCGTAGCTTGAGAGTGATTCCAAAAGTATTTCCATATCAATTCCTTCTTAAAAATTCAGATGATTCGTGTGCGTCTTGAAAAACATCCCAAGCAGCAAGTTCGGGCAGAATCTCTCCCAACCATTCAAGGTTACGATATTTAACACCACTATCTGAAATGACTACGGTATTCACCTCATAATGTGATAGAGTAATATTATCGGGATTGTACTCGCTTTCAAGGAGGAATGCCCAGCTATGTAGGGTTTTGTTAAAAATCATGGAGTATCTGAGTTAGTTCCGTATGGTGCAACAAAATTAGCCATTGTGAGGTCTTGGTTGCCCATTGTATCTGCTATTGTTCCTGAGCTTTGTCCTGCCGACTCGCTTACGGGATAGTACGAATGTACAGAATCTAATGTAGTTGTCGGGTCTGCTCCTTTGCCTCCGTTGTAGAGCGCAGTCATTTGTGCATCAGTAATTAAGTAGTTGGAAAAAACTGATTCACATTGGAAGCCGTTTAGAGTATTTGCTCCACTTCCAAGAGTTAGGTTAATATTAGATCGCGTGAAGACATTATTAGATACGTCTGCCGTTTCAACCAAAGCCCCATTGACATACCACCGAACTCTTTGAACCGTGCTACTGACAATCTCAACGGTAATGCCGTAGTGAGTCCACGCAGCCTGTGTTGCTGTATCAATGTCATAAGTGCCAGCCAATGTTCGGTTGCGAGTTCGCATAGTAATCCTTGCGTTAGTACCCGATATAACGA
>TARA_R110002049_G_scaffold69913_2_pt1 | contig 29059 bp, 23 predicted proteins | sample TARA_R110002049 | Tara Oceans TARA_R110002049 (sample SAMEA4396941) | marine metagenome | biome: Polar Biome; feature: [SRF] surface water layer (ENVO:00010504); material: water (ENVO:00002006), including particulate matter (ENVO:01000060) such as... | depth 5 m
GGTAGACATTTTAGATGACCCAACAAACCCTTCAGACATGTCAGACTTCTCTTGTTCTAGTGCCTCAATTCTTTCTTGAAACTGAGCTATGTGTATGTCGTTGCTTGCCATCATACCAGCAACTCCAGAATCATTCTTATCTAAATGCTTTAAATATCTTTGTTTAGTTTCGTTAGCAATTCTTATAGCATCAGGTACGTACTCCTTAAACAACTCTATGTCTAATTCAATACCGTGTTCTTTCTTATATGCATCCTGCTCTTCTGCAGTCATCTCTGCTAGGTTAGCAAGAGACTCTACGTGTTGTTCAAACTGATCAACAGTAAGTGCTTCAAGGCTCATGCCTATCATCATCTCGTTAATAATTTGTTTTCTTCTTACCGGGTCATTGTTTTGATCAGCAACAGCAAGTTCCTTCTGCATCATTTCGTAGCTAGCACCTCTCTTCTCTAGGAAGTCAGCTTGCATTTTTGCCCAGTTAGCCTCTGATTGTCTTGTTGCTTTATTCTTGAATAATGTTTGAGTCTTAGGACCAACTGCTTGGAATATGTTACCACCAAGTCCACCCCAGAAAGCTGAGGTCATCATTTCAGTATCTCCAATTGTAGCAGACAATTCTTCTTTGTACTCTTCTTCGTCAATAAGGCCAGCATCAAGCTTAGCTTTTAGAGACCCTCTTTCTGCAATATAGTATTGGTAAGATTCCTCTGCTCCCTCTGACAAGAAAGTAACACCTCCAGCTTTAGCACCTTTTAATCCTTTACTTTGCCAAGGCTTTAATTTAGAAGCTTTTCCTGTGCTTGTGGCCTTGCTCAAAGCAGACTCCATTTTCATTGTTCTAGGATTAAATATTTTTCCTATTGCAAGGTATTGAGGTATGTCTTGCATTATCATAGCCCATCCCATTTTGTAGTTAGATGCAGCAGCTTGAGAAGCATACTTAGTAGCTTCTTCTTCAGTAAACTTAACACCTGTCTTAGGATCTATTGTTTGTAAGAATTCATCTCTAGTTGATTCAAATGTACCACTAGCTTCCATGTGATTCTCAATGTGTCTAGAAACAACGGCTTGACTAATACCATTAGCCATCCACTTTGCTTTCTTTCCCATTCCAGCAGCAATGTCAGCAGTTTTGTTTATTGCACCAAGAGCTTTAGATATGTTTTTTCCTAGAAAAGACAAAGCCTTAACTGTACCAGTTGCAGGTATTAGCATAGATAAAGATGACGCAACAGAAACAGCATTACTAAACCACCATCCACTATCACCCATGTCAAACTCACCTTCGTTAACCTGGTATATAGGCATAGATTCTTGTCCAAATTCTCTTAGAGATTTACCGTAATCACTTAACCAGTTACCCCATTCTCCTTCTTCACCTTTAGCTATGTCAGCCCATCCAGCCATATCAAGAACATATCCTATACCTTCAATAGTACCACCGACTATTTCGCCAACAACAGCTTGTCCAAGCATATTACCAGCTTGAGCATACCATGATTGATTGATTGCTCTAGATTTGTTTAATGCATCTATTCCTCCTACAGGATTATATATGTCGTTACCTAAATAACTAGTATAATCTTCAAGGTCAATCTCAAGTTCTTTATCTCTAATGATTGTTGGGTCGGCATAACCAGAATCATCGCCTCCTATACCAGCCCATTTACTTATAGGTGCTGCGTCAGTTCCAGCTTGACTGTTGTCTTTGGCAACTGTATTAGGATCAGTACTTTGCTCAACATTAGAAATGCCTGCCCACTTAGAAGTAGGTTCTGTTTCTTCCGTAGCTGTCGGAGTATTAGTAACTCCAGCAACTTGTGCTACTGGAGTTTCTGATTGTACTATATTTTCTTGTGTTTCCTCTATCATTTTATATTAAATTTTAATTGAAAAGAGACGAAGGGTCTATGTGATTAGTTTTTGCTCTTTTTCCTTTTTCGTATTGTCTGTACTTTACATGAGGACCTGTCATAGATCCTGAACCTGTTGAGTATCCCCAAACTTCTTCACCTTTTGATATTGACTTTCCTACTAATGACTTCATTTCTTCAGGGGTCATTGGGTCTAAGTGCATGTATTGAGCCATAGTTCCATCAGACTGCTCAACTACTATGTAGTATCCAGCAGCACTTCCTTGTGAAGGTGTCATTACTGAGCCATCTCCTTGAAGCTTAACTTCTTTAATGACTCCATCTGTAAGTGCTACAACATTACCAGAACTAGTCTTGTAATCTACACCTGTAGAATGTTTGCCCTCACGACCTTTAAAATTTCTTATTCCGTAAGGGTCAGTAATTGTAACAGTATTGGTTCCCATTGTAAACTCATCACCTTTTTTTACAGGAGTAACTTCTGTAGCAGGTTTAGGGTCTGCAGTGTTATCTATAGGATCTGCAATAGGATCTGCATCTGGATCATTGTACATCTGCATGTCATCTGGAGTAGATACTTCAGGTGTTGCTTGTGACATATCAGCCGCAATCTCTTGCTGAACATCAGCATTTGGATCTGGATTTGCTACCATTTGAGTTCCGCCATATCCTTCTACAAAAGAAACTCCATTCTGAGAAGTCATTAAGAAATTAACATCTTCCATTGAAACAAAAGAATTCTCTTCTATTTCTTCTACAGTAGTTTTTCCATTTAAAATAGCCGCTACACTAGGACTAACTTTGCTGGCAACAACTTCAGTGTCAGCTGACGCATCGTAATTAGGATCAGCTTCTTTTTCCATTTGATCTTGAATCTCTTTAGCTGATTTTGCCATTTTTAAAGATAGGTCAGCTCTAGAATATATAGGCTGCTCAGATATACTTATAGGGCCATTTGGCCCCGGAATACTAACAGCATAAAATTCTCCTGTAGCATCTCGCTTGTATGTAGCTTCGAAATTTCTATCCCCAACTTTCATTGTTATTACTCCGTCAGGTTGTTTACCAAACCCAGATTGCTTTATGTTAGCCATGTGGTCTAAATTAGCAAGTCCTTGCATACCAATAGCTCTTTGATCACTATTACCTCCGTTAACAAATGATTCAAACAAATCTCTTCTTGCTCCGTTGTTAGAAGGGTCTAGTATTTGAAAAGAACCAACACCCTTACTTGTTGTAACTATAAGATTATTAAAGAATGTTCCGTCATCACTTTGTCCATCAGTTAAAGAAACTTTCATTTCTGGAACTTCGCCATCAGGAAGTTTACTAATAAGTTCTTGGTACTCTTCGTCATCTTGAAGCATTCCTCTATTGTAAGCTTGTTCAGCAGAAACAGGATTAAAATTTTGTGTTATTATTTCATTTCTACCACCAAGATCACTATAATTTTTACCTGCACCTGATCCGTCAAATACATTAAAGTATTCAGCTGTAGGATTAGCTGTCAAGTATTCATTTCTAAGATCTGTTCTTGTTTCTTTTAATTCAGATTGCTGATAATTAAATCCATGATTAGTATTATGAAGAACATCTCCTTTAAAGACAGTATTTTCTAAACCAGCTTTTTGTTCTAAAATCTTTAAGGCCATTTTTTGTCTTGAGCCTTGAAGCTTCCAACCAGTAGATGAAACTTCTTTAGGATCGTGATCCCCTGGTATTACATTCTCTGGATCAGAATAATCAATTATGGTTTCTCCGTACTCTTCAAAAAGTATACGCTCAAAATCTATAGTATTGTTTCCATCTGTGTCAACTTGATCTGTTAAGTGTCCAGAATATTTTTCATTAATTAATTTTTGAAAATCAAGTCTAGATCTTTGGTCAGAAGTTAATTTTGTATCTGCTTGTTTAGAAACATAATCTAATCTTTTTTCTGTATTAGAATACGTTGCGTAAGACTTTTTGTAGTTACTGTTTAGTCTTTGCCATTCTTTATCTGCTTTAATTTGTTCTTCAGAAGCACCACCTGCTTTTAATTTTTTGTATAATTGGTCAGCTTGACTTTTAAATATCTTTGCTTGTTGCTTACCTGTAGCAACTAATTCCATGTCGTTATCAAATGTTTCTGCTGTAACAGAGTTAAGTTCTCCATTAGATATGTTTACCATTCCGGCAGAACTTGCTGCATCTAATCCTGCCTCGTAAGCAGCAGTAGCAGCAGGATCTTCACTTATTGTTATTGAATCTTTAGGGCTTACGTATTGTGCTGCCCTACCGAATCCAGCCATTTTTTGTCCAAATCTAGATTTACCTGGAGTAAATTGTCTTTCAGGTCTAGTAACCCCTACTCCACCTTTCATTACTTGCTTTCCATCTTTGCCAAGAACAGGAACATTTACCATATCAAATTTACCAAAGTCTAAAGGATTCTCTATCCCATACATTTCAGCTTCTTGATTTAATGACCTTACTAAGTCTGGATTGGTAGCTGCTGATGTGAGCATAGAGTCCATTAAAGTATTGTAGTCTTTTCTAGATATAGTTCTTTCTCTAAAAGCTCTTTCTAAAGAAGATATTCCGCCAACTTTTATTTGTGCTATTGTTGCAGGCTCTACTGTTTCAGCAACTCTTTCTATAGCCTTGTCAAGTAACTCATCTTCTCCATCAAACTTAGTAACAAGCTCTCTTCCTTGAAAACTGTTAAATGTTCCATCATCATTTCTTGTTGGACCAAATTCACTTACTTGTCTTTGTGCCCATTGCTTTGCTTCTTGTGGGCTCCATCCAGCCTGTCTTACTTTATCAGTAGCTAAGTCATTAACAAACTTGCTTTGTGCAACTGCGTTTGCCTGTACTTTTCCTAAGTAACCATTCTTTCCATACTCTAATTCAGTTTCTTTTTTTAAAGCAGTGAAGTCACGCAAAAGGCTTCTGTTAAAACCCTTGTCTCCTAAGCTAGAAGATATGTTATTAGCTTTTGACCTAAGCTCTGATACTCTTGCCTCTGCACCTTCTTTGTCAGCAGAGCCATATTGTGCTTCAAGCAAAGAAGCCTTGTCAGCTTCAGCTTGTAAAGCATCGTGCTGCTGTTGCATTGCCATAGGTACTGCCATTATTTCCTGCATTGTAAGAGGATTAAATGTGCTAGTACTAAGTTTGCTATATCTATTTGCCATTTTTATTTTTTTATCTTTTCAAATATAGTTGTTATTTGCATAACATCCAAATTTTACAAGGGTTTTTTTATTACTTTTTTTTCTTTTTAGTATATCCTCCGTAAGCTGCAGTCTTGTATCTACCTTTCCAGTTGTAGTCCATTCCCATAAGCTCAGGAAACTTCTTCAGCATTTCTTCTTTACCAATTGCACCAGCACTATCACCTAAGCTAGCCATAAGCTGACTCATCTGACTGTCGTAAGCACCTTTGTTACGTGCGTTAATATCTTTTTCAGAATTGTCTTGAGTAAGATTAGTCTTATCTACATTCATGTTAAAGTTTTGACCTCTTACATTGTCTTGTGCGTTGGCTTGGTTAGCAGCTAACTGTGCAGAAGATAAAGCCTTAGTTCCTTGTAGGTTGTTTGCTAAAAGGTTTGCTCTAGTTGCAGCAGCTGATCCGCTACCAGAATTAGTTATTGCATTTCTGTTTGCTGCTGTTTGCTGAGCAATAGCATTTTGCATTGCCTTCTCATCTACTTGCTGAGGATTGTATCTAGTATCAAGTCTACCTAAAGTTTCTTTATCAACTCCATCTTTTTTAAGTTTAGCTAATTGAGCCAGGTTCATTACAGAAGGTGCGTATCTTAGGGCCTCTAACGGACTACCTTTCTTTTTGCCGTCATCATCTCCACCCGACTTACCATCGTATTGCTTACCTGGTTCGTAGCCTTCTTTTGAGATATCTTTATCGCCAATCTTAACTCCATTAGCACCTAACTGAAAATTCTCATAAGCCTTACCTCTGCTATCCCCACCTTTAAACTGAGTAGGGTTTGATAAGCCTGCTGAATAATCTGTTCCTGTTCCTTTGAATCCTGCCTCTGTTCCTGCAGCTGCAGCTTCTTTTGCTTCTCTAAGCATTTTTTGAAGTGCAGTTTCAGTGTTTCCAAAACCACCTGTTTCCATTTTTCTTTGTCCCATGTCTTTACTTGTATAACCGCCATTAGCGAATAATGAATCTTTTTGTGTGTGCTGTGCAGCAACTTTTTGTCTATGTACATCTGCTGCTGCTTCATCAGCTAAATCTTTTGCTATTACCCCTCCAACTCCTGGAATGGTAGAACCAATCTTCTGCATAGCACTAGCATCTTTATTTTGCATTGTAGCTATCATTGCTTTTTCTGGTGAAAATACACTAGCAACAGCTGCTCCAGCATCTCCTCCAATTTTTTCACCTACACTTTCTCCAAGCTTAGATACACCAACAATAGCACCACCTATAGGTCCAAAAGCTGCACCAACAGCAGCCTTAGCAGCATCTATTTGTTGATTCTGTTTTGCGTCACCAGCAATAATACTTTCTTCGCCTTCTTTTGGGCCACCAAGTAATGAAGATGCAAGTCCTGCACCAGCAGCTATTCCATTAGCCGTTCCAGCACTCATTCCAGTAGCAGCAGGATCTACAGGAGGAACAGCACCTCCGCCAAACATTTGGTTTAGATTAAGTTGTTCTACTCCGCCACCATAAGCGTAAGTAGATTGTTGTGCTTCTTCACCGTGAGATTCTCCAGGCATCATACTACCATCTGGCATTTGATGACTAGGTCCTTGTTGTGGTTCTTCTTGAGATTTAACAAACTCCTGAGCCTGCTTAAGTCTATCTAGTAGCTCTCGCTTTGTTTCTACCGACTCAACATCAGTTCTGTCTCCAGATCTTTTGTTTATGATCTTGCTTGCTTCTGCAAAAGACTTTCCTTTTATGTATGAAGGTAAGTTAAACTTTGAAATTATATCTTCCATTTTTTATTTTTTATAATTTGATTCTATCAGAGAACACATAGTCTCCATCTTTAAAAGAGTACTTGCTTTCGCCAGCCTCTACACTATTCATTTGTCCTTGATTGTTCATGCCTATAGGAATTCCTCCTAGTGGATTCTGCTCGTGAGTGCCGCCACCCTCAAACTCTATAAGGTCATTTTTTCCGCCTCTAGTAACCAAATCATTTACTGATCCGCCTAGTGCCATTTGAAATTGTTTAAAGTTCATGTATCCTCCTTTAGCCGCAGTGTTTAAGTATCTGTTACTTCCACCGGTATCTGCCACAGTTTTTAATGCAGTAGATAAGTTTTTGTCATTATATGTTTTATAAAATCCTGATTGATCAAGACCTTTTTTCTTTACTAAAATTTTTAGTTCTTCTGGAGATATATCTGTTCCAGGCTCTAGACCTAATCCTTCTCTAAACTGTACAAAATTTCCATATTGTTCATGAGGTTGATCTATGTAGCTGGTGTATGATGCTCCTTTCTTATTGTCTTTTCCTTGCTTGTAAGCACTACCAAGTGCTTTCTTAATGTTTGCCTGTTGTATAACATCAAACTGAGACGCATGTGATCTTTCATGTGTCTCCATAGCTGCATCATTTTCATTTCCTTCACCCATGTATACAGTTCCATTCTTGTACTGTGCAGCAGATCCAGGTTCATTTCCTCCAACTACAGTTTTAGGTTCCATTCCTTGAACAACCATGTTGTCGTACTGTTCGCTAGTAAGGTCAGTTTGTGCCAACATCATAGCTTTAGTTTTAGGATTGTTGTATGTATTTGAAAAAGCAGTAGCACCAGGGCTATTCTCTAAAGAACTAAGATCCATTTGATTACTTGGATTGGTAGATAATATAGAGTTGTTTTTATAGTTGTTACTGTTTCCAGTAATAGGCTTCATGCTCTGCCAGTTAGCTTTCTTTAATACAGCTAAAGGATTACGTAAACTAGGCTCTCCTGAGTCAGGTCTAACATATCCAAATTTAGTTTTGTCGTCAACACCAGAGTTCTGAACAGGACCTATTAAAGGATCTGTTGGTGGATCTACTTTACCACCTTTTGCCATTTCCATTGACAGCTCATTAAGAGACTGTTGAACAGCAGGACTAACTCCTTGTGTAAAGTTCATTGCTTGACTAAATGTGCTTGGAGCAGGAGCAGAACTAGTTTCAACTTCATTAGATAAGTTCTTAGCGACATTGTTAGGAACACCTCTACCAGAATCATTACTAGCCATCATTTGTTGTTTCTGCTCAGGGTTCAACATTGTGCTATTAGCTATAACTTCAGGATTAACTGAAGAATTATTTTCTAAATTAGAGTAGTTAAGTAAAACATCTTTTTTGTGCTCAGGAAGTTTATCATATTTTTCGTAAGGATTTACTGATTGTTTTCTAGCGTCTTGTGCTGATTCATAAGTAGTAAAATCATGTCCTCTGTTCTTCATTGTTTGAAGCGTGAGCAATGTACTGTTATAGAAATCACTACTGTTACTTGCTGGGTCAATACCTAGTTCTTGTGCAGCTGTTTTTATCTCTTGCTCTGTCTTGTTATTACCTCCATAACCTGATGCAGTAAGCTGAAGTACTCCACGACCACCAGCAAAATTACTATGATCAGTGTTTCCATAATACATTACAGACAGCTTATCTTTTGCAGTCAAGTTATCGTAGTCTCCTCCTGAAGAAGTATACTTTTTCCAATTGTTTACTATGCTTTTGTATTGAGGATCATTCTCTTTGTCCTTTAAGTTTTTAGTAGACCAAGCACTCTCTCTTAGTTTACCCCATCCAGTTTCTAGTTCAACATTACCTAGTATGTTGTTAATAGTTTTCTGACTAACATCTTGTCCATAGGCATCACGTATAGCCCTAATAGTGTCTCTTTGTGCTTGCCTTTCTCTATCATTATATTCTCCTTTAGGAAGAAGTGCTTCTAGACTTGCCTCTCTTTCAGATACTTTTGTTAAACTTTTTTCTTTTTCAGTTGTAGGTGCGTCTGTATCTCCTCCTTCAGATAATTTTCTATGGCCATAACCAGAATCCTCAAGCCTGTTGTGTGCTGCTGGGTCTCTAGCCAATATTCTTCTATCCCCCTTGTGCATATAGTGATCAGTAAAACCTCCTTCAGCCATAGGGTTAGCACCCTGAACTCCAGTCATTTGTTGTAACGCCTGATTAGCAGGATCCATCTGAGGAATCTCTACATTAGTCATAGGACTTGTATCAATAGGTTCGTTGCTAACAGGAGCTTGCATTTGAGCTTCAGGCATCTCTACCGGTGCTACAGGTTGCATAGGCATCTGTTGCATCTGATCTTGCTCAGACATCATAGGATCTTGTCCTTGAGGCACCTGAACTTGTTGTTGTTGTACAACTGGTTCTGGTGTAGTTTGTTTTGGGGCGGGACGATAAGAAGGGTCAGTTCCTTGTGCAGTATTAAATTTATCTAGCATACCAGTAAGTTGCTGTGTTGATATACCTGCAGAGTTTTCTGCTGAAGGATTAGCCAAGAAACTTTCTAGCTTTTCCTCCCCAAGTATGTGGGCTAAAGCAGCCACTTCGTCAGACCTTAATACTGTATTGTATTTGTTTTTTAAATTGTAAGCTACTTTGTTGTATCCCTTTCTTCCAGGTATCTTTCCATCTATAGCTAATTCCATAGCAGAATCTTGCATATCTTCATCTGTAAGGAACTGTCTTTTACTGACACCTTTGAACTCAGGAAGATCTTTTACATCATCATACTTAAACCTATAAGACCCTGAACTAGAGGGTACTAGGTTGCTGTTGTCTCCTGCGTAAAAGGAGTCAAAATCTTTTATTGCTTGCTTAAAAGCAGATGTGTTAAATTGATCTTTGTTATTCATAATAATACAAATATAGGGAATACTGTAACATTATACAACATTCCCTATAATACACTTTTAATACTCAGTATATGACACTATTAAGTCATGTGCAACCATGCTTAAATTACTACTATTGTCTATTGACAAGGTTAGCAAAACCCAAGGAGATTTAATCCTATTCATACTATTTTGTTCCCTTGGCAACACTACTGACCAGGTTCTGTTTTTTCTTTTTAAATTCTTTCCTAGTACAAGATCTCTAATGCCACTCTTTTGGTACTCATTAGACAACTCTACTTTATCAAATGAAGAGTCTCTAACATCATTGCCAAGAGAATCTTTAGCCTCCATCTTATACATAACATTGTTAAATGTAAACTCTCCATCTCCTTGTACAGGAATTACATTAAAAGATATAGAAGAGTCGTATGTTACTCCATAAAAACTTCCATTGTTTCCTTTAAAGTGACCCCAAAGCTGTTTAGATTCTGGATCAGAAGTAAGCATGTGATTACCTTTGTTTATGTACCAAGCAGGAGTGTAGTCATAAAAACTAGTAAACTTCTGAAGATTTTCATTTAAACATAAAGTGTAATCATTTCTTGAAAGATTAGTACTAATTCCACTATTAGAATTACTTAGCTGTTTTATTGTAAAGTAAACTTCATTGTTTACTGGGTTGTAAGAAAAAGAAGGTCCTCTTCCTATCACAGCATTATCTTGTATAAGAGAGTCGTAAGTTAAGTTGTTTGTAAGAAAACTATGAAACCCTTTTTGGTCAGAGACATCAAGAACCCCAGAGCCATTTGATTGCATCAAAGACAATGTGTTTAAATCTAGATAGTAAAAAGCATTAGGAGTGGCAATTACACCTCTCTTGTTAAGAGACCCCGACTCAGTAGTTAAATACCTGTAGTCATGTAAGATTCCACCAGTACCAAGCTCAATACTTGCCCCATCTCCAGGAGCTATCTGAACTCTAGGATTAACGTTTATTACAGATACTGCGTTGTCTTGAAATGATATAATGTTATCGTTGAAGTTTAGCGTAGCGTTAATAGGGCCATACTTACCATCAAGATCCATCGTCTCATTCTCTAAGAAATCAGTAAAAGAATCAATGTTTTCTCCAGGAGTTTTTAGCTTTGTGCTAATTATTCTTGTATCAAACTCTTTAACTTTTTTAAAATTAAATGCTACACCAGCATTTTTAACCAAGTTGGCTTCTTGAGAATATACTCTATTATATTCTTGCCACTCCGCGTATCTTGGTTGCCATCTATTGTCCCAAGGACCTATAGATGAATCATTTCTGTTCTTAAGATCAATTGTTGTTTCAACCATAAATCCACAAAATTCAGTAGTCTGAGAAAGAGATCTGTCAGATATTTCAGTGTCAGTCTTAGATAATTTTGTAAATATAAACTCTTGAACATAAGTATCTCCAGGAGAATCTATTTGACTAGATGTAATAGATGCGTCTAAATAAGAACCAATTTCTATATAAGAAGAAGTTGTTTTAGCTTCATAAGAGTTTCCTCCATATATGTTACCCGCATAAAGAAACTGATCTGGCTTAAAAAATTCACCAACAAGAATACCAAACCCATCTCCACCTGGTGCTGCAAGCTCATGTATTGTTTCTATTGGTTTTCTCCAAGATGTAGGAGTCCCTAGAGGTGCACTACTTTCAGCAAAAGTTATGCATTTTGCACCCCAAGAATTTACACCTACTATTTGTTGTTCTACATTCGCACTATCTTGATTCCCCCAATTATCCATAAGCAATGTCTCTAAGCTATTTGAATATCTTAGAGCTGCTTCTCCCATATAGTTTTTAAAACCTGCACCTCTTTCAGTTATCTCTGGAGTACCAAAAGTATTGTATACTTGTAGTCCAGTAGATGGGTAAAATGTTTTGTGTCTTTTGTATAGCTGAGAAATACCAGTACAATCTGTAGCTTCTGTTGGGCCAAATATACCTATATCACTCATGTGGCCAGGTTCTCCAGTAATAGATTCTGTTATTGTTGGATTAGCAACAGTGCTATAAACGGTCTCGTAAGTTGGGTGATCATCATCCAATGGTTCAGTAACAAGAATTTGGTATGGAAACCTCATATCTACAGCCCATCCATTTCTAAACTTTGCCTCAGATTCCTTCTTTTTTGTGAGTACATTATACTCAGTATTCCATGCACCTGACTCTTCTAAACCTTGAAGTCCAAGAATTCTAAGCTTGTAAGAAGAATCCATTTCTATGTTTTCAAACAAAAGCTCAGGAGTATACATCTGCATTAACCTGTTGTACTGCCAGTTTTGTGCAACAAAATCATTGCTAGTACCAGCTGTAAATGTTTCAGATCTGTATCCACCAGCCCAAGATGCTGGTCCTTCGTTATTAAACTTTACGTTAGATAATTCCATTCCGCAACTATAAGGCTGTATTAGGTTTTTATTTTGTGTATCTACATCATGATCAGCAAGACCAAACTGTCTAGTTAAAGATGGTAGCTTAGATGCTGTCTCTTCAAATCTTTTTGAGTTTCCTTCATTCTTACTGCTTGATCTATAGTTAGCAACCATACCGTTGATCATTCCTTGAGTAATAATAGTCTTGTCAGAAAGAGTTCTTTCCGCCCTAACCAATTTGTATCCAACAGGCTTTTGACCCTCTTCGAATGTAGTGTTAGCCAACCAATCTGTAAAAGCAGTTTTTGTTTCAAACTTAACAGTATTAAATTTTCCTCTTAAATTTCCTTCAGGTGCTTTTATATCGCAAATCCATTTTGGAGAAGAAGATTGCCCAACATTGTTAAAGAAAACTATACCAAACCTGTATATCTCATTATCTTTTAAATATCTGTTAAGTACAGATTCTTCTTCACTAAATTCTTTTTGATTAACAGTAAGTCTAAAATACTTACCTTCTGCTCCATAAGGAGATACATCAGGAGTTCCGTCAGTAATTGTAGCATAATATACAAGACCATTTCCGTTAGTTATATTGGTGTCAACTTCATTACCCACATTGTTACTTAAGATCCTTACGAGTGTTACTGGTCCAAATGGAGAAGAATACATTGATGAAGTGTGGTTAGCATCATTAGCGTTAATAAAATTTCTTATCTTTACCGCTACTTGAGTACGACTGTCTCCAGCAGTAACAGGAACTTGAAATGAAGTTCCATCTATTTCTATAAGTACATTATCGTCAGCAGTGGCAGATCCGCTGATTATTATACTAGTATACTCTATAGTACCTCCACTTTCATTGCCTGGTGCAATATAAGGATATGTAATATAACTTCTATTTATAGAGTCATGTTTTTCTGGCAGCTCGTAAGTTGTTGTGTTTAATGTTGTTTCAGATCCAGTTAAGTTTCCGTCAACAAAACTAACTTCTTCCCAAACCTTAGCTTGACCAGTAACACTGTGTCCGTATATTCTTGTATCAAGATCAACGTCAAATGATCTTTCTTTAAAATTAAAAGCAAACAATCTATTATCTTTTGACTCTATATGTTTAGGCGTTATTGGGTTGGAACCTAAGAAAAGGAACTCAGACAGCCCTATAGGTTCTATTATAGATCCTGAATCAAAGTAGTTAAACTCTTCGTAATTACCTATTTCTCTATCTGCAATTAGACCTATTTCAGGAGCCATATTGTAGCTAGTGTATTTTATAGCATAAACTCTTATGTGTGTAAAGTTTGTGTCAATATTGTTTATAGATACAGTTACTGTTCTAGATACATTTTCGTTAACACCGCCACCACCATTACCTGCTCCATTGTCTAAGGTTTGAGATTCAGATAAAGGAGATATAGATGTTTGCGATCCATTTAAAACATATAAGTTATATGCATATTGTATTTTACCAGCAGTATGAGATCCTCCAGGTGCAGTTTCTTTAATTGTTGGAGACGACAAATCATACTCGCTAACAATGTTTATTGATGCAACCCTTAAGTCTGCTAAATTTACTAGGTCTCCATTATCTATGCTTTGTCTAGTGTTCATAAACCTAAGCTGATTCACACCATCTGTAAAGTATATTTTTTGTACAAGAGAATTTTCGTAATTAAAAATAATCTGCAACAAATTATTTTTGCTAAGATTAAGGTTATTCATGTACAATAGTTCAACTTCTATATCATCTGCATCTATCTTAGATACTTCCCAAAAACAGTCAAATCCATTGTCGTCAGTTGTTGCTATTATAGCACCATTTCTAGTGTTAGTAACACCTATTATTATTTGATCACCAGAAGTTCTTGCAGTCCATAAACCAGTAGCATCAGTTGCTGATTGATCTATATACTCAGATTCAATCTCACATCTTGATAATGATCCGCTGCCTGGCGTATAAGGTAAATGTTTTTGAGTAGACCCTACAGTGTACTCTATTCGAGTAGTTGTGTAGTTTACTGATGGAGTAGGTATGCCAAACTCTAGCTCATTACCCTTTTCGTTAGTTAGTGCAAATGAACTTCTTTGATCACTAGCAACTACTCTTATATTCTTTGCAGATACGTATGTTTCTGGATTGCTTTTAGATTTAGCAAAGTCTTGAGACATACCTCCGGTATAGCCTAGCTTGTGTTGTTTTATCATTTTATTGTATTTTTAAGAATTCTTGACTACCTAGAAATTTAAACCTGTTCTGGAACTCAGTCCTTGAAGGTAATATCTTAGTCATAGAATTTACTAGTGATTCCATTTCCGCTTCGTCAGGCATCTGTAAGTTAGACTGTGCCTGGCCAACATAGTAAGAATAATCTATTTCTGCTTTTTGTAATTTTGCTCCAGATATTTTATCCAAGTCATTAAGGATATCAAACCACTGGTATTTTATGTATGCTCGTAATGCTCTTATAAGCTCTTGATTATCAGGTATAAGAGGGTAACACTCTTCATCTGTGGCAATTGCCTTATATACAATCAGTAGCTTACCTTCTTCAAAGTTAGGAAAGATTCTAGAATTATTAAGTGTATAAGATAATCCGCCAGCTTGTCCAGCAGCAGAAGAATAAGAATCATAATGAGCAGCTAATGTATCCTGGTTGTCACTCATTGGAGTTAAGGCTCCGCCAGCTTCAACTTTCATCACAGCATTGACGTTAATGATATCTACAGGAAGAGATCCCTTAAAGTTCTTTACCTCTATAACCTCTTCTTTGGACACAAACATTGCTGGAGTACCAACAATACGCATACACTCTACAGCGTTAGATACAATAAATTCCCAAGACAAATCTTTTAGTAAGGGGTTTTGCATTAGTGTATCAGCAATAAGCTTTATAGATACTAGTTTTCCATTTTTCATTTCTTATCTTATTTTATAAAAGCATCAATTCTTCCTTTGAAGATACTTCTGCTTAGGTTTCTTTTTAGTTCTCTGTTAAATCTGATCTTGTATACAGATTTGTTTTTGTATAGTGCCTTACTTTTAAGGTAAGATACTTTAAATGTGTATCCGTCAGTGTGCTCGTTAGTAAACTTTATAGTTCTTTTTTCTTCTTTTGCACTAGGGTTGTTTTTCCAAAACTCTCTAGTAGCTTTCCAGTTTACAGGTAGATTGTTTACTATGTTGCCATCTTCATCAACCTTAACTTCAGTCTTAATCTTTCTTAGTTCTACCCTTCCAATACGGCACGGTAGGATAAAGCCAGCTCCTTTACTAGATATTTTTTCTCTAAGGTGAGAATTAAAACCATTAAGTATTAATCCATATTCTCCTCTAGTCATTTCTATTTCAGGGTTGTTCTTTTTAAAGTCTCTGTAAAAGTCATTAGTCCCATAGTCGCTCTTAACAAAATGATTCCTCTTATCCTCAATCATAGTTTATGCTTTTTCTTGTCTCTTATCTTCTGAGTCATTAATGTTGTCTTCAGGTAGCTGAAGCCTAGTTGCTAAACTTTTCATCACAACTCCAAGAACTATATCCTGAAGTGCAAGCTCCAAAGGATACTCTTTATCCCATGGCTCACAGTCTGGTACTCTTGATGAAACACTTGTATAGTCGTTGTCTTTGCATTTTAATTCATCAGCTAGCTCAGGGCTTTCGTAAACTCCATCCACTCTTACCGCTTCCATAAACATGTGCTTTTTGTTTGCTGATACTAAGTAAAGATATCTATCTACATCAACTGCAGCATATACCATGTTAGCTGTAAATGTGTTGTGGCCAATCATAGGCAACCTCTCTACAGGAACAATGTTTATCTGAGTTGCTTGTCTGTCATATCTTTTTACTCTAAGCAATGCTCCGTCACCCCCTTTTATAGATATTCCTTTTGGCAACTTTTCTGTACTTCTTAGTATTTTTCCTAAACAGCTAGCTCCTTGAACAGAGTCTGCTGGAGCAAGCCCAATACACACTTCTTGTCTAAGCTCTATAGGAAGGTTCCAATCTTTGTTGCCATACATCTGTTTTATAGTAGCAGCTCTAGTAGCATCAATAAGGCTAGATATAAGTTCCTGAGACACATCAGTGTCATCAGACTGGATCTTAAGCCCTTCCATTACTGTAAAAATTAGTTCTCTTTTAGTTGCCATTTGTATTCTTTTTTAATTTAGTTATTTAAACCTCAGAAAGGCTAACCTATAAATAGGATAGCCTTCGCTGAATTTTATTAATTTGTTTTATAAATTTCTCACTAGTTTTTGTATTTTTCTAAATCCATTGCTACTAGTATAGGCTGGTTACCTCCATCGAGTACTACTCCACATCCTATTGCATTTTTCTTTCCTCCAGCTGCATAAGCAAAAGCATATTGGCTGTCATCAATTCCACATCCTACTGCCATAGCAAATAAACTTCTGGTCTTGCCAAACATGTAGTCGATGTAAAAGTCTGTGTGATAATGGCCAGTAACTGTAGACACCATGTCTCTTCTTGTTGCAGTTCTTGCCTTGGAACTCTTATGTCCGTGAACATATCTAATTCCGTTAATGTAAGTATCTGTAACCCATTTCCAATTTGGTGTGCCTAATACATCATTAAAATCTTTAATCCATATCTTTGGCACACCCGAATCAAAAGCTTTACGCATAATTATTGCATCGTGATTACCTATACAAATCTCCGCTTGGGGAAATGCTTCGTACCAATCCTTAACTCTTTCAATACATAATTCAAGTTCTGCTCCTCCGCCTAATCCATCTGGATCTGTAGCATGAAATGAACTATAGTGCGAGTCAATTATGTCTCCAATGAATACTACTCTGTTACATTTGTGTTTCTTATAAGTATCTATACAAAATTCTAAATACCCTGGTCTCTCAAATGGCAAGTGTAAATCACCGATTACTAGTACATTATATTTTTTTTCTTTTCTTACTTTTACTGTTGGCCTTTTCTTAGGCGTCTCGTATCCTAGTCTTTCAGCTAACTCAGCAAACTTTGCTTCAACATCATTGCTCTCTTCAAATTGAATTGGAACAATAGGTACAATCTCTATACCCTTCAGTTCTTGTCTAGCTGCTTTCTTAGCCGCTTTTATTATCATTAGCTGATTACCACTCACATTTTTTATTTTGAGCTTCTTAGCTATTCTTTCTAGTCCAGATTTTAAATTACTTGGGTTACTTAAAATCAATTCTCTTACTCTCTCCTCTAATTTCATAATTTGTTTTTATTAGTTAATCACAACTGATACAAATATACAAAACTTTTAGTTAACAATGCAAATTAACTATAATGCATTTAGCATTAGTTATTAACATTATCCTTTTAAGAGCAATACGTCTTCTTCAAATACACCATATTGACTTGCAGCAAAAGTGTTCCTTTCTACTCTTACCAACCCATCTGTAAAGACTCCTAGAGAGCTTCCTGTTGTAAGAGAAAAAGAAAACGTCATAAGTGCAGAAAAAGTAAACACTCCGTTAACAAGAGTAGACTTAACTCCATCCTGATTAATTATCTTGTTGCTTCCAGGAACAGTCAGAGTCAAGCTCTCTCCTTCAGGTGCTACTACTTCATACTCGTAAATAACAGAGCTACCTGTATCAGTCTCAGATATTCTAGTTACGTAGAAATCTGCTGGCGAAAAAAATATTTCAAACTTTCCCATTATGCATTAAAGTTATTATCAGAATATGCTCCAGAAGAATCAGCTATCTCAAAAGAAAAAGATCCTGATCCAAAACCTGTAAATCCTGTAGGTCCAACAAAAGTTAAATTTCCGCTAGCTATATCAGAAAAAGTTATTTCCTGGTTAACGTATACTGGCTTACCTTTATACTTAACAGTACCATTAGTAGGTAAAGATGTTATTTTTAAAATGTCAGCAGTATCTCCTTCTGAGTCAGAGTATGCAGGAACAGTGTCTGTTGTAAACATTGCTTCTGTAAAAGTAAGAGTAAGACCGTATGCTAAAGTCTGTGTTGCATCTCCTATTACTGGACCTTCATTTACTTGAGCAAGTGTCTTTACAGTAATTGTTCCTGTAACTGTGCTAAAAGTATTAGATACATCATCAGAAGCGAAGTAGGTAAATTGTGACGTGTGTTCGGTAATATCAGAACCATCATCAACAAATTGAAGAAGTCCAGACTTTATATCTAGCTTATCTATTTCATCTCCAACCAATATGTCTACAGAGTTTAGCTTAAATGCACCGCCTACGTTAGTAAGAGTGTCTATTTTTATTTTGCTTAAAGAATGTCCTTGTGGATGAGAGTAGTTAGGTGATGCGTTAGTTGTAAAATCATTTTCAGTAAATACATTAGTACTTGCGTGAGAAATGGTTTCTTTTAATGATCCTACTTGATCTGGTGGCAAAGATGCTGCCGCTGTTGTTGTTATTGTAAATAATGCCATTTTAACAATTTGATTTTATGTACACGCTATTTTCATCTAGCGTTATGAATATTCCTTTAGGTGTGTTATAGTCTTTTTGTAGACCAGTAGTATTCTTTAGTGTCGTAAGACCTGAATCAGAATACACAGTAACTCCAAGCGTAAATGAAGTTCCGTCATGATAAGCTACAGAATCAACTGGCTTGTAAACCAAAGGGTCTGTGCATCTACTTGCTTCTTGTGAAGAGATCTTAATCTCTGAAGCAGATGGAGGAGTAACTGTGTCATCACTCCTCTTTGCTGTAATATTTAATATAGCCATATTATGATACCCATATTAGTGATCCGGTGTCTCTTGCGGAAAACAAGATAACATCAGAAGTTATTGTACTTGCTGTTGCACCAGTGTGGGTAAATAAACCTGCATCTAGTTCAGCCTTTGTTATTACCTGCCCAATTACAAGAGCTCCTGAATTGTAAAGGAATGTACCTTCGTTGCTTCCAGAAATTTCGTCAATTCTAATTGCATCTAATGCATCTCCATCTGGATCAGTATAAGCTGGCGACAGCTGGCTAGTAAACATGTCTGAAGTAAGAATTGTAATTACATTGTTGTCTACATACATTGTGCTATCTCCTAGAGAGCTTATAGCTGAGTTACCTACAGGAGCAACAGTTAATGATATAGTAGTGTTGGGACTCCAAAGAGTATTATCAAGGTTGGTGTTTGATATACTAAACACTAAGCTTTCAGATACCGCAGCATTAGTTATTTTCCAGTAGCTAAGAGATCCAAGATCTGCATTAGCTATTACCTGGCCATTAACTACATCTACGTTATTTAACTTCAAGATCCCTGTAGATGGGACGGTAACAATAACAACGTCTCCTTCAGAAAATCCAGAAGTATCTGTAAACCCTGTAGTAAGCGATGTTGAAGCGATGTCAACTGCTTTAGTATACACAGCAACAGAAGTTTGACCTGAGTTGTCTCTATCAACAGGAATCTCATCTGATTGAACTATGCCAGCACCAGTAACTGTAACTGCAAAGTCAGGAGTACCAGAAATAACACCTCCCGCATCTACTCCCGCAAGAGAAGGTGCAAAGTCTTGACCCGCTATCATGTTAGTGCATATGTTTTTATCTGACTGTTGTAGATTACTAATCATAGCATCTATCCTGTTTAAGCAATCATAAGATGGTGAGAAACCAGCATACTTGTACAGTAGCTTTAATAAGCTAATCTCTGACAAAGATCCTTCTCCATAATACTTTAATTGCTTGTCGTAGTTTTCTACAGAGCAAATAAATACATTTGCATTGTTTGGTTTCATTTCCATATCTTATAAGTCTAATATGCAATCAACTACACCAACACTTACTATGTTACCTGCAGTAGATACAACTGGGTTAATGTTAGAGCATTCGCCACAACTAATCTCTTCAAAGATGTTTATCTTCTTAAGAAACTGTATAGAATCTCCAAACCTACCTATTTTAATTGAGTTTTTCATTGCCTCTACGTACATGTCTAGTAGTAACGCATTCTGAAAGTTGTTGTTACAGTTTAAGCAAGAGAGATCTACATTAGCTAAAAGAGCAGCTAACACAGCGTAATATCTTGTTAAACTTAATGTAGCAACCATTCCAGGGGCATCAGTAGCATTGTCATTGTCTATTTGTAAAAAGTATATTCCGTCAAAGCTAGATACACCAGCATCAGATGCTGATATGGTAATCTCTTCTATTATACCTGTTCCTACTATAAGAGAGGATAAGTTAGTAGCTTGAGATTGAACCTTATAAGTAGCATCTGTCCACAAAAGAATAGAGCTAACCAGTTCACCAGATCCTACAGTAACCTTTAGTGCTAGAGACAATCTGTCTGCAGATACTTCAAATTTATTTACTGTTATCATTTAATTTTTGTTATATGGTTAAAAAAAAAGGGATAAGAGCATAACTCTTACCCCTTCTTGGTTTATTTGTTTCTTGATTATTTCAAGAAAGTAATTATGAAGTTGCTAGTGCATCTACAGTTCCTGCACCTAAAATAGTGTTTAGGTCAGCAATAAGTAGGTTAGCAGTTGTGTTACTAGCTAGATCAGTGAAAGGTAAGTAGATAGTAATACCTTTGTTACTTTTCTTAGCTTCGTCACGTCCTTCTTCGAAATATCCGATTTCAATAGCATTGTACTTTCCAGTTACGCTAGCATCGTATTTTCCTTCGAAGTTGTGTGGGTATCCAGCACCTCTTAAGTAATCGTTACGCTCACCTTTAAGGAAGAATTCCATTTCTGCAACTTGCTTACCAGTTCCTACACCTGGAGTTCCTCCGGTTTGTACGATAGTTGGTAAAGTTGAGAAGCTTGCTCCTACAGTAAAGTCTAATTGTTGACGAGTCATTTTGTTTGCATTGAAAGATGCGTCAGCCCAGTCAGATTTCTCAGTGATAACTAGTGCAGCAGATGCTCCAGTTCCAGTCTTAGCGAATGTAAAGTATACATTGCTAGCTTCTTGAGTTACTGCTCCAGCAGCGTCAGTGTAAGATACAGTATCGTTAGTTACTGGCTCTTCTCTTTTGAAATTACGAGATAATGATTTTACTAGACCATCTACGATGTTCTCAGCGTCATCTCCTGTTTTTGCTTTGTAAAAAGCTTTTTTTACATACTCATTCTCAGCAGATAAAGATCCGAATTGAGAGATGATTAATTCAACTGTGTACAGAGTATTTGCGTTTGCAGTGATCCCTGAGATAGTTGCTACTCCTAACACTGGAGCTTGGTATGCTACAGATCTTGCAAAAGACACCTTTGAAGGGTCTACAATGTCTGAAGTTAACAAACCACCGTTGTTACTTTTCTTTAATAGTGTGAACTTCTTTCCAGCTCCTACTGAAGAACCATCCTGAGATAGTAATGCTAGGTCACCATTCGTACCAGCCTTAAGGGCTCCTACGTTTGCGTGTTGAGGAAAATCTGATCCTACATAAAGTTGTCTTACTTGTTTTTGTGCAGCTAATGCCATAATTTTAATTGTTTTTAATTATACTATTTTTTTATTTACTTGTACTCTTGTCATTAAATTGTTTTCTCTTGCGGTTAAAACTGCAAGATCAACAGCTCTTGTTAATATGTCTCTGTGTACCTCTGTATTTAGTTCACAATCCCTTCTTGTATTGTAACCATCTATACTAAGATTCATTCCAGATACTTCGTCATCTTCTTCAAAATCTACGAGAACTATTGGCTTTGGTTTCTTCACGTATCTGACGTGATATTCTGATATTGTATCAATTGCAAATAGTTCAGCTTGTTGAGAAGACCCGTATTTAAAAAGATCCATTCTCCATGCCTTACGTAAGTTAGGCTTTTTAAATGGGTTATCTATATCTACTTGAAACTCATCGTGAGTGATTGGCTTTACTTTTATTTTTTTGCCATTCAGACAGGAATTTGTTCCACCCAGGGTAACTGATTCGAGTACAATATACAACAAATCATCTGGTAGTGCAAAGAATTGAGAAGAACTTATCAGGTTTTGTTCACTATCTTGGTTAGTGCTTATTCCGCCTGTACCTGGATAGTTGCTTAATTGAGTCGATGTTTTGTAATCCCGAACCAATTCACTTAACTGCCTTCTTCTTCTTTCTGAGCCTTCAAAACCTACTCTGGACTGTGTGTATCCAGAGTATGTCTCTTTTACTATTTCTTCTTGAGCTAGAGTTAAGAACACTGACTTCTCATAGAGATTTATGCCGGGAGCATTTCCACTTGCATTGTCATACAATAAATCAAATTCGTTACTAAACTCTGCTGTTGTCATATTTATTAATCTCTAGCGTTTTTAATTTTAGCCTCTAAAGCTAATCTCATTTCTTGTCCTAATGGACTTGCAAGATATGTTGCAGCTGCTATCATAGTAGGAGATTCTCCTTCAGATATTGGCTGGTTATCTACAGTAAAGTATTTCTCTTCTCTTTTGAGAATAACACCAAACTCAACACCCTCTTCAATCAATACTTTTTGTAACAACAATTTATCAGTTGTTACTGCAACAAAGATGTTAGGATCTTTTTCAATTTCCTTCGCAGTCTCTACTTGTAAGAAATCTAATTGCTGACCTCTACTTGTATACTTACCTAAGCTACGTAAAATGTATCTTAGAATTCCTTTGTTGTTTTTGTACTCAACATACTTTTCGAATGCCAGTACTTTATTTCCAACTTTGTCTTTGTCTTTTTGCAACTCTTCTCCTTCAGATACTAATACGAATCTGTAAGTAGCTTTATTTTTTACGCTGTCTAACGAGTTTGCCACAATAGGGCTAGCAAGTAAAACCTTGTAAACTATGTATTGCATTGGGTCGGAAAGATCTAACCTGTTGTCTTCTTTAGAAAGAAAGATTGGGAATATTCCACCCTTAGTAAATTCTTGTTTCCAAAAAGGACCATATATAGAAAGGTCTTTTCCTAATAAATATTCTAGACCAGCTTTCTCTTCGTTGGTCAATATGTTTTTCATTTTAGCATTATCAAGAACTGGTGCAGGAATAGCAATTGAGCTACCTACGAACAATCCTCCGTATCCAACATGTTTTGGATCCTTAATATCGCTTCTTTCTTTCATGATATACTTTACAGTAATTGTCTCATTCCTTAAGAATGCTGTAGAAGGCAAGTTGCTTGCGTGTGCAGGGGCTACCTCTCTTACTACTTCTCTAACTACTTCTCTTACAACCGGAGCCTTCGCTTCTACGATTGGTGCTTTTACTTCTTCTACGTCAATCTGGACGTCACTTATTGATGCAGCTGTAACTGCCTTTTTACTTTTAGCCATTGTTTCTTATTTTAAAATTCTTCCTATTAACTTCTCCTTAATATGATGTGGACTTGATCAAAGCTCAATGTCCACTAAAGCTTAAATAAAGGGAGCCCTAAGACTCCCATTACTTATTACTATATTACGCTAATACGTAAGGGATGATTTGTGCAGTACGAGTTGGGTCATAAACCACAACACCTAATTGACAAAACTTAGTGATAGTTCCACTATCTTCTAGAGTTCCCATGTTACCGTTGTTTACAGCTCCACTAAATGGATTTCTGAAACCCCATTGGTATCCACGAATCTCTTCCATTCCTTTAACCTTTACTAACTGTACGTTAGGGTCTTCTGGAGTTCCGATGTAAAAGATGTCGAATCTGTAAGATTCAGCAACACCATTAGAACCAGGAATACGTATTGTATTACGAACTTTATCATCGTAGAAATCATCAACTTCTACTTTTACTGTTACACCATTAGGTGCAAGGTACTCAGTAAACTGGAATCCAGCCTTCATAGAATTCTTGTGTAATTCAGATGTAGTTGACATAACTGTCGCAGGATTAGTTCCTGGAGTAGACATGTTAGCTGACCAACCTGAAGTATGATCTAAGATAGCTTTGTGGAATTCAGCAGCTCCTCTTTCTCCAGTACGAAGAATGAATACACGTTGCTCAAATCCTAACTTACCTTCTGATAATCCAAAAAGGATTTCTTCCAACATCTCTAAAGAGAAATCGTTGTAGTAGTAAGTGTTAGATTGCTCCATTTGCTCACGGATACCAGATCCAATCTTGATAGCTCTACCAGAGACATCAAAGTTATGGTATTCTCCATCAGCAGTACGGTTAGATTTACCATACATAAGAGCTTTGTTTTTGTAGCTTGAGAATTCTTGCTCAACTAACCAGTCTTCGTAAAGTGCTAGAGTAGGGAATACTTTTTTGTTTCCTTCTTTGTCCATTACTGGAATACCCATTACAACTTTCTTACCAGTAGCATCACCAGGAAGTTTGTGGTCAATACGAATAGTAGTTAACTCACCTCTCATTGAGATAGGAGTTACTCTACGAACACCACCTACTTCACGAGATAATCCTTTTCCAACTGGAGCAAACTCCTCGTTGAATCTCTTACCTGATACTAATTCTTCACCAGGAATACCATTACGTTGAGATGCTGCACTTTCACAAGTATAAACCATAAGGTTTCCTTCTGGAGTACCATCATCCAATACACGGATAGGGTATACTTCGTTCTTTTCACCAACAATGATTTCTCCTTTGAAGAACCACTGCTCTGGGAATGCCAACTCAAAAGTTGTGCGTCCCTCACCAATATTGTTGTCAGTAGATTGTACTACTGCTCCTTTGTAACGAGCCTCAAATAGAGGAATATTACGTCTTGAACTTCCAATTAGTTCCCAATAGAATTCTCTATCAGACTCAACTAATTTAGTTTCGAATTTACTTAGCATATTCTCTAGAGACTTCCCTCTGTGAATAGCAAGCATCTTGATCATAGTGTCGTTAATCTTTTGTGGAGCAACCTTCCAGATAGCACCTAAAGTGTTCTCAGGATTGATCATTCCGCTAAAAGCTTTAGCGTCAGTTACTTGAAATTTTGATAATTGCATTTATTATTTAATTTAGTGGGCCAAGCCCTGTGTTTATATACGTCTTTGTTTTAGTCCGCTATGTCAAGATCTTTAAAATCTTTTAGTGCAAAGCTAGACAAAGGATCATTGACTATTGTATTAACCTTACCATCCTCTGTAAAAGATGTACCTCTTAACAAGGCTTCTAGGTCATTAGCTACTTCAGTCTTAGCAGTGTTGCCAAATACTGAAAAGTCAGTAAGTCCTTTTGTAAGATAATATAGAGACTCTAGTTTTACCCTAGACTCAATTGGATTATCTTTCTGGTACTTTATAAAGGCGTTGTCTCCGTCACCTACATTAGTTACCATTTGATCATAGACTGCTTGTTGTTGACTGTCTGTTAATTTAACAGCTCCGAAAGAATTATCTTTACTTCCAACAAAGTCTCTAATACTAGTAAGAGATTTCTCTTCTTCTATTTTTGCAGAAGCAATGAGCCCATCTCTTTTTTCAATCTGACTATCTAGGATTCCCTTGATAGCGAACTTGGCATCATCTACTGCCGTTCCAGCATCAATACTTCTCTGTGCTAGAACTTGTGCTCTCTGAACATCGTAACCTCTGTTAACAAAGTCCTGAGTAATAAGATTAGCTCTTAAGTCAACATTGTCAACATGTGCTAGCATCTCTTCAGTGACACCTTCTAATTGCGAGATAACAGCAGCTACTTCTGCAACCTGTGAAACTGGTGCTCCAGTCTCCATTGCTTTACTAATAGCTTGTTGACTAGAATCTAGTCTCTTATCTGCTTCTCTTTGGATAGCCTCGTTGAGGTCATCCACACTTTTAATTGTACTTGGATCAAGATCTGACAAAGCTCCCTTGTCTAATAAATGGGTAGCTAAAGTAGAATAAAGTTTTTCACTGTCATTCTGTTGAGGAGAGGAAGAATTGCTTCCCTTATCGACATTGGCTTTGTCAGCCTGACCTTGATTATCATCATTCCCAGTAGCTACGCTCTCTGAATCTATTACTAGACTCTCACTATCAGGTGGTGTTGTGTTATTATTATTTGTTTCAGTGATGCTTGGAACCTCTATGGTAACTTCATCTTCTGGCTTAGAATCTGTGGCTGGTGCGGCAAAAGCATCGAATACTTGTCCCGTGTCAACGTCATCAAAATTTAAGTCTTCTAAATTTAATCCTTCCATTATATTGTATTTTATATATTCTCCTTTAGCAAAAATACTACAACGCTGTAACTAAATCAATACTATATTATAGCTAAATTGTTTTTAAAGTGTTTTTATGTCAAAAATTCTAAACTTAATAAGGTATCTATTTGTTGACGCACCTATCATAAAATTCAAATAATAGTCTTTAAAAATATTTTTTGTAAATGAGTATCTAAAATATTTTGTACCTTCTACTTCCCAGGTTATAGACTGAACTCCATGTTTACTTTTATTTCTCCATAGCTTAGCACTGTGTCCTCCAGTATTCTTTTTAATTACTAGATTTTCCCATGGTCCTTGCTTTGGTTGTTGGCTCTGAATATAATTCCAGCATCCATTTCTAAGCACACTCCATCTATATGCAAGTATAAACTTTTGAATAGAATTCATTTTGTAAAATCTATCATAGTCTGGAATCCAATTACCTAGCTCATTTCTCTTCTTAACTAATTCATATAAACCAAATGTAGCATTCAGATAGTGTTCATAGTCAGGTCCTTCCCAACCAGTACCCTCTGTGTCTGCAGCAAACCAATACCACTTAGACCTAAATGATCCAAATCTATGTTGCCAGTTTATTCTTCTGTTTGGGTAAACAAAAAATGGGTAAGCTAATAGGCCTGAAAATATTATAAGAGCAACTATTTTTAGCTGACCTAAAATAAATTTAATATACATCATTATTGATTGTTGTTTTTTATTGTCTTCATTACTTTTTCGATTCCTCTCGAACCAAAATAAAATATAGTCATGGTGCCAAATAGTGATTGTATCACAGGCACGTAAGCTTTATCTATTGTAAAAGCTCCTAGGTTACCATCTAATAATACTACTGACATAAATAAAACAAACATAGCTGCATAAGATACGGGTCTAATCATTCTAGTAATAGCGTGCTCACTATCTATTTGTAAACGCTTAGTTACCTCGACCATCTCAATCATATCGTTTTCCATCTCCTGAAGTAGTATAGTCTTGTCAGCTTCAGGTAGATTCTTATCACCTCGTATAGCGTCTCCTAATTTAGATAATTGCTTTATACCTGTAATGTTGCCTGCAAGATTTAATATTTCTGGAGAAACATTTTTACCTTGCTTAACTAACCAGCGTAATGCATTTCCTACATTGGTTCCCTCGCCACCATTCTTTAGTAGTTTTGGATTTTTACTTTCTTCCATCTTTTATATATTTTATTAGTGTCTTTATTTCTTTGCTTATGTTCATCTTAAATGATTCAGCAGGGCTGCTCATAGATGGCTTCATAAGTTCTATTTCTTCTGTGTGCTCTATATTAAACATGTCATGAGATAGCTCGTGAAAAATTACATGTCTTTTTTGCTTTCTTGTTAATGTAACCCATAGCTTTGAGTTTATTTTTACGTAAACTAAATTATCGTTATACATACCTTTTGCTTGACCCAGCAAGTCTGTTCTTGTAATATCTAAATCAAATACCACTATAAAAGACTGCTTCTTGTATTCTATATTATTTTCTTCAAGTGTTTTAAGGTATTCAAAAACATAAGGCTTAAGGGCATGACTTAATTCGTAGGTGTACACCTCATCTTCTTTTTGAGTTGCACATCCCGTAATAAATAATCCAATAAGCAGTATGTTTAGTATTCGCATTCTTTAAAATCTTTTATTATATTTTCATATTCTTTTTGTACATCAAAACTAGGGCAGGCTTTTGAACTAAATTCGTTGTGTCCATGTAGCGTGCTGTTAGGATACTTATTCATTAAATCAATTATAAGCGTTTCTAAGCCATTTTTCTGAAACTCTGTCCTTGTATCCTTAGGATTCATATTAGAGTCAACACCGCCTACGTATGTTATTCCTATAGAGCCTTTGTTGTGTCCTCTAACGTGAGCACCAGATCTTCTTACAGATCTACCTTCTTCTACCTTCCCATCTAGTCCTACAACATAATGATATCCTATATCTGACCAACCCCTATCTAAATGCCATTGTCTTATAGTGTTCACAGATACATCTCTACCTTCAGGAGTAGCTGTGCAATGTAATATTATTTTGTTTATTTTTCTCATACTAATAATCTATGTCTTTAAACTTTCCATTAAGATACTCAAATGTTGTGTTCATGTCTTTTGGCAACAAGTCTATACCCATAGCCCACATATCAAAAATTGCCAGCATTCTTTCAAAGTTGTTGGGGTGGAAAGAACTTCCAAAGATAGCAGCTATCCTGTGCTCAAAAGATCTTATAACGTCAAATCTAAACTTCTCAAAAAGAGCTATCACATAATCTACGTCTTCTACAGATATGCCTTTACCTAACCAAATTCCTTTTATTTCTTTTACGTAGTCTTGATGCATTTGCATTTGTTTAGACAATACAAACTGCTTAAGCTGGTCTGTGTTCATTTCTGATAATCCTTTTGTCTCAATTATTTCTTTCATGTGTAGCTCACAGAATCTAGACTTTTGCACTGTAAAATCATAACACATTCTTGTTTTAGAAGAATCGTATTCTTGATCAGTATAAAACTTCATGTTTCCAACTTCTGCAGTAACTCTTCTAAAGGTACTAAAAATATCGTGACTATCCAAATCAGAAATTTTAGGAAGAACCACCTCTTCTTTTTTCTTTAAAAACAATTCTTTAAATTTGTCTTGTATTTCTTTTTTAAGAATAAAAAACAAAAATAAAGAAACAAATATAAATGCAACTAGATACTGGTTCTCTATTTTAGAAAATACTGATATTAATATGTCTTCCATTTTTTTTTGTATTTTTTATATTGTTGTTAAAGATATTAATTCAGCATCTGTTAAAGCCTCTTTCCAAACTGCAAGTGCTTTTATTGTGCCATTAAATGGTGTGGTTTGGTTCTTTAACTCTAAATTA
>TARA_R110002049_G_scaffold23545_5_pt1 | contig 29051 bp, 29 predicted proteins | sample TARA_R110002049 | Tara Oceans TARA_R110002049 (sample SAMEA4396941) | marine metagenome | biome: Polar Biome; feature: [SRF] surface water layer (ENVO:00010504); material: water (ENVO:00002006), including particulate matter (ENVO:01000060) such as... | depth 5 m
GACCAGCGTCTCGGCGATTTCGCCGTTGACGGCGGCGCAGGCTTCGAGAACGCCCTTGCCCATGTAGCGCGATGCGTCACCGTCGCGGCGCTCGACGGCCTCGTAGGCACCGGTGGAGGCACCCGACGGTACGGCGGCGCGGCCCATGGTGCCGTCTTCGAGAATGACGTCAACTTCGACCGTGGGGTTGCCCCGGCTGTCGAGGATTTCGCGGGCGTGAATGTCGATGATCGTGCTCATGGCTATGTCCTTTGGCGGCGGGTTTGGTGCGGTTTACCCCGAGATACCGGGCTTGGAAAGACTGGCGGCGGCGGCGGGGCGAATTTTGCGTTCCCGCCAGATCGTGTAGACACCCGACGCGATGATGATGGCGGCGCCGATCAGGGTCATGCTGTCGGGGGATTCGCCAAAGACAGCGATGCCCAGGATCAGCGCAAAGAGCATTCTGAAATAGCGGAACGGCGTGACAAAGCTGACCTCGCCCACGCGCATCGCGGCGACGATCCCGTAATAGGCAAAGACGCCGATCAGCATGGCGCAGATTAGGTAGGTCCATTGCGCGCGGGCAGGTGCCACTGCGTCAGTGCCGGTGGCCAGCATCAGCACGATCCCCGCCGGAATGAGCACGACAAATGCCAGAAAGCTAAGCTGCATCGAACTGATTGTGGGCGGCACGCGGCGGGTGGCCAGATCGCGCAGTGCCAGGCCAAAGACGCCAAAGACAGCAAAAAGCGACAGGGCGTTAAAGCCTTCGAGCCCCGGCCGCACGATCAGCAGGACGCCGCAGAAACCAACGATGATGGCGCTCCAGCGTCGCCAGCCGACCGGTTCGCCGAGAAACAGCGCGGCCCCCAGCGTGACCGCCAGCGGTGTGGCCTGCAGGATGGCGGATGCCGATGACAGCGGGGTCAGGACGATGGCGGTGACAAAGCACAAGGTGCCCATGACCTCGCCCACCGCGCGCAGCAGGATCGGTGCGGTCAGCATGTCGGGTGAGAACAGCCGCCGGCCCTGTGCGATGAGGACAACGGCAAAGATGGCGCCGCCGCCAGCGCCCAGCGTCGCGATCATCTGGCCCACGGGCACCGCATCGCTGGCCAGCTTGATGAACATGTCCTCGAGGGCAAAGCCAGCCATGGCCAGCACCATCAGCAACGCGCCGCGCATATTGTCCATCGGGTAGGTCCTTTGACGTGGGGGTCAGGTTTGGGAAGGTAAGTTGTGGGCACGCTTGAACCTTTTGCGCCGCAAGGGCAAGGGGGTCTGGCCACTGTCGGGGCGCGGTGCTAGCTCTTGCACCTATGAGATGGCCAACCCTTTCCCACGCGCCGCGTGACACGTTGCTGACCCTGTGTGCGGGAACGGCAGGTGCCGCTGTTTTCTGGCTGATCGGCGCGCCGGTCTACATGTTGCTGGGGCCGGTTGTCGCGGTCAGTCTGCTGGGCCTTGGCGGGGTGCGCACCGCCATTGACCCTGCGCTGCGCAACGGCTGTTTTGTGGTGCTGGGCATCGCCGTGGGGGCAGGGTTCAATGCGGACGCGGTCGATGCGATGGTGCGCTGGCCGCTGGCATTTGTGTTCATGACGCTGGTGATCTGGGCGATCATGGCGCTGTGCCGCTGGCTGCTTGGCCGCTTTTTCGGGTTTGACGCGCGATCGGCGCTGCTGGCCTCGGCGCCGGGGCATCTGAGTTTCGTGATTGCCATGGCCAGTGATACCGGGTCGGACGTGGCGCGGATTTCGATCACCCAATCGGTGCGTCTGCTGGCGCTGACCATCGTGGTGCCGTTTGTCGCGCTGGCGATGGGGGTGGATATGACCGGAAACATCGCGCCGCAGGGGGCCGGGATGGGCTGGCTGCCGATGGCGGTGCTGATTGCGGCGTCGGTGGTGATTGGCCTTGTCTTTGGGCGGCTGTCAGTGCCGGCGCCGTTGCTGCTGGGTGCTATGGTGGCCTCTGCGCTGGCCCATCTGAGCGGGGCAGAGACCGGTGTTTTGCCCGGCTGGCTGACGCTGGCGGCCTATCTGGTGCTGGGCTGTCTGATCGGCACCCGGTTTTCGGGGATCACGCCCGCGCTGCTGGCCCGCGGGCTGGGGGCGGGGCTGGCGATTACCGGGGTTGCCGTGGGGCTGGCGGGGCTGGGGGCGGTTCCGGTGGCCTGGGCGCTGGGGATGCCGCTGGCGCATGTGCTGGTGGCCTTTGCGCCGGGCGGGCTGGAGACGATGATCGCACTTGGTGCTATTCTGGCGGTGGTGCCGGGGTTCGTTGCGGCCTGTCACATCATGCGGTTGGTGGTGCTGAGCGTGCTGCTGCCTGCGATGCTGGCGCGTATCAGTCGGCGGGAACGGCGGGCAGGCTGAACCAAATCGGCCCTGCCGCGTTGGCCTTGCAGGAGGTCGACACATGAATACACCCAGTTTCTTTGACGGTTATGAAGGATTGCTGCGGGTTCTGATCAGCGCGCCAATACTATACGTGATGGTGATCCTGTTCATCCGCATCAGCGGCAAGCGATCTACATCGCAGATGAACAACTTTGACTGGGTGGTGACGGTCGCCCTGGGGTCTCTTATGGGGTCCGGTATCCTGCTGCGCGATGTGACACTGGCCGAGGCGGGGCTGGCCATCGGATTGCTGCTGTTGCTGCAATGGCTGCTGACCAAGGCGATGGTGATGTTCCCGTTCGTCGGCCGGACGGTTCGCGCCACGCCCACGGTGCTGTATCACAACGACGCCTATATCACGCAGGCCATGCGCCGCGAACGCGTCACCGAATATGAAATGCTGTCGGCCCTGCGTGAGCAGGGTGTGGCCGATCTGGCCGAGGTTCAAAGTATCATCCTTGAGGCCGACGCCGCGATGAGCGTGCTGCTGAAATCGGACCGCACAATCCAGAAACCGGCAGTGCAGGACGTGCAGGGGCTGAACGCGGCGTCTTTGCGATGATTGGGGGCGTTGGTCCGCTGAGTCGATCGGGGGGCGCTGATCCTTACCGGGGCGCTGCGCGGGTTGGCCGATGGTTACGCCGTTGTGAATACGGGCGGCGGCATGTTCTGTGGCACATTGCCGGTCTCGATCGGCAGGCCAAGCAGGGCGCGCTCATGTCCCCTTGGCGGGGTCCTTCTTTAGCGGCACACCGTATAGCTCCATCCGGTGCCCGCGCAGGGTATATCCCAGCTTGCGCGCGATCTTTTCCTGTAGCTCTTCGATCTCTTCGTCGACGAATTCGATCACTTCGCCAGAATTCATGTCGATGAGGTGGTCGTGGTGTTCGCGTTCGGCGTCTTCGTAGCGGGCGCGCCCATCGCCAAATTCAAGCTTGTCGAGAATCCCTGCCTCTTCGAAGAGTTTGACGGTGCGGTAGACGGTGGCGATCGAAATGCCACTGTCGATCGCCATGGCACGGGCCAGCAGCTCTTCGACGTCGGGGTGGTCGTCGCTGTCTTCGATAACCTGCGCAATGATGCGGCGCTGGCCGGTCATGCGCAGGCCCATGGCCTCGCAGCGTTTCATGATCGGATTGCGCATGTCAGTGGCCTTTGGTCGGTCGGGCTTTTGGTTTAGCGGCAATTCGCGCGCGGTGCCACCGCATTTGGAGGCCAGTGGTTGACTTTTGCGCGCTCAGAGGTCATGTGGGGGGCAAGCGATGCCTTCTGCCGCGTGAGCAGTATCAGCCATATGCCCAGATTGGGCCTCTGAATGCTGACGACAAGGCCCGCCGATGTTCCCAAAATCACGCGTGGGGCCAAGCGCGACAGACGGGTGTCTGGCATGTGGCCACTGCCCGCGATCTGCTTTGCGCACCCTGCGGCGTCTTCGGGCGCGGCGCAAGACTATGGCGCGGGCGATCCGCGTCGGAAAGACGAATGAATGAGCGATTTTGACATGATGGGCCTGCCCAAGAAATTGGTACAGCGGCTGCATGAAATGGGTCTGAAAGATCCGACACCGATCCAGAAACAAGCGATCCCGCATGGGATGAATGGCCGCGACGTGATGGGCCTGGCCCAGACCGGCACCGGTAAAACGGCGGCCTTTGGTGTGCCGCTGGTGGCACAGATGATGGCCATGCCGGGCCGTCCCAACCCGCGCTGCGTGCGCGGTCTGGTGCTGGCGCCCACGCGCGAGTTGGCCACCCAAATTTCCGTCAACCTGCGCGACTATGCCAAGGGATCATCCTTGCAGGTGGCGATGGTTGTCGGCGGGCAGTCGATCAACACCCAGATCAAACGTCTGGGCGGCGGGGTTGACCTGTTGGTCGCCACACCGGGCCGTCTGCTGGACCTGATGGACCGCCGCGCGGTGCGTCTGGATGAGGCATCGTTTCTGGTGCTCGACGAGGCGGACCAAATGCTGGACATGGGGTTCATCCATGACCTGCGCAAAATCGCCAGCGTGATCCCGAAGAACCGTCAGACGATGCTGTTCTCGGCCACGATGCCAAAACTGATGAGCGAAATTGCAAACACCTATTTGCAAAGTCCAATCCGGATCGAAGTCTCGCCTCCGGGCAAGGCGGCGGACAAGGTGACGCAAGAGGTGCATTTCATCGCCAAGGCAGAGAAAACCGAGCTGCTGAAAGAGCTGCTGGGCAAGCACAAGGGCGAACGGGCGCTGGTGTTTGGCCGCACGAAGCACGGGTCGGAAAAGCTGATGAAGACGTTGGTGAAGGCAGGTTTTGACGCCGCGTCGATCCACGGCAACAAGAGCCAGGGCCAGCGCGACCGCGCGATCGCGGGTTTCAAGGCCGGTCAGGTGACCGTGCTCGTGGCCACGGATGTGGCGGCGCGGGGCCTTGATATCCCCGATGTGAAACACGTCTATAACTACGAATTGCCGAACGTGCCTGACAACTATGTCCACCGCATTGGCCGGACCGCCCGCGCGGGCAAGGATGGGGCCGCTGTTGCGTTCTGCGCGCCGGACGAGATGGGCGAATTGAAGGCAATTCAAAAGACCATGGGCGTTGCGATCCCCGTGGCGTCGGGCCGTCCGTGGGAAGTGATGGACGATCCAGCGGCCAAGTCCAAAGGGCGCGGTCGCGGTCGCGGTGGCCGCCCTGGCGGCGGCGGTGGCGGACGTCCCGGTGGCGGCGGCGGCAATGGCGATGCCAAGCCGGGTGCCGGTCGGCGTCGGCGCAGCGGCGGCGGTGGCGGCAAACCCGGCGGCCAGCAAGCGGCGTAAACTGCTGAACACATAAATCCATGGCGCGCCGGTGATTTCATTCGGCGCGCCATTGACTTCCCCCCGGCGCAGGGCATTCCTGACGGGATGGAGCGTAAATCCCACATTGATACATTTGGCGCGGTGGCACTGGTGCTGTTTGCGCTGAACCTTGCCTTTAATCAGGTGGTGATCAAGGTCACGACAGGCGGGATGAACCCGATCTTTATTGCGGGGCTGCGGTCTGCGGGGGCGGTGATTGTCCTGCTGATCTGGATGCATCTGCGCGGGATCACCCTGCGGTTGCCGCGTGCCGCCTGGCCTGCGGGCGTCGGGGTTGGCGTGCTCTTTGCCCTTGAATTCATGTGCCTTTTCACCGCGCTTGACCTCACCACCGTCAGCCGCGCTTCGGTGATATTTTACTCGATGCCGGTCTGGCTGGCGTTGGCTGCGCATCTTGTGCTGCCGGGCGAACGATTAAACGGGATGCGCGTGGGCGGGTTGGCGTTGGCGATGGCGGGGGTCGCGCTGGCGCTGAGCGACCGCAGCGGCGGGCAGGTCAGCTGGGCCGGCGATCTGCTGGCGCTTTTGTCGGCGTTCTGCTGGGCGGGTATCGCGCTATGTGTGCGGGTAACGCCGCTGGCCAAGGTGCCGCCGGCGCAGCAGTTGATGATGCAGGTGGTGATTTCCGCGCCGATCCTGCTGCTGCTGGCGCCGCTGACCGGGCCGTTGCTGCGCGATGTGCAGGTGATTCACTTGGCGGCGCTGCTCTACCAGATCATCGCGGTGGCCAGTCTGGGGTTTCTGGCGTGGTTCTGGCTGATGACGATCTATCCGGCGGCCTCGGTCGCGTCCTTCAGCTTTCTCTCTCCGGTATTTTCGGTGCTGTTGGGCTGGCTTTTGTTATCGGAAAGCGTGGCACCGTCGGTCTGGGGGGCGCTGGTGCTGGTCGCGGCGGGGATATACCTGATCAACCGCAAACCCCGCGTGACCGTTTAGGTGCCACAAAAAGTTGCTGGCACGATCTCGGCGTCCGTGGGGGGGCGGTGCAGATCGGGGTCGGTTTCGACATAGGGTGTGGCAAGCGCTTTCATCAGCCGTTCAAACGGGGCCATGTCGCCTGCCACGGCGGCCTCGATCATCTGTTCGACGCGGTGATTGCGCGGGATGACGGCGGGGTTTGCACTTTGCATCAGCGCATCGGGATCAGGTTCCGATTGACGCCGAGATTGCCATTTTTCCGACCAGTGATCAAAGGCTTCACGGTTTGCAAACTGGTCCCGCGCGTCAGCTTTGCAAAGTGATCGGAACGTATTTGCAAAATCCGCGCCATCCGTTTGCATCAGGTTGAGCAGATCATTGATCAAGGTCACATCATCGGGCCGGGGGCTGCTGATGCCGATCTTGGCGGCGAAACGGCGCAACCATGCGGATTCCAATTGGTCAGGCATCGCGTGCACGATCTCGGTTGCCTCTTCGATGGCGGCGTCTTTGTCATCAAGCTGCTGGACCAGTGAGGTGGCAAGCTGCGCCATGTTCCACACGACGATATTTGGTTGATTGCCAAAGGCATAGCGGCCCTGCCGGTCGATCGAGCTGAACACGCGGCCTTGGTGAAAGGCGTCCATGAAGGCGCAGGGGCCGTAATCAATCGTTTCGCCCGTGATCGCGCAATTGTCGGTGTTCATCACCCCGTGAATAAAACCCACCGACATCCACTGAGCGACGAGTTCTGCCTGCGCCGCGCAAACCGCGCGCAGCAGACCCATGGGGCCGTCGGCATCCGGGTAATGGCGCGCGATGGCGTAATCGGTGAGGGTCTTGAGGTGATCGACGGCGCCCCGGTGGGCAAAAACCTGAAAGGTGCCGACCCGCAGGTGGCTCCGCGCCACGCGTGTCACGATGGCGCCGGGCAGCGCGCCCTGTTCGCGGAAAATCGGTTCGCCCGTGGCAACAGCGGCCAGCGCGCGCGTTGTGGGGATGCCGAGGGCATGCATCGCCTCGCTGATCAGGTATTCACGCAGCACGGGCCCCATCCAGGCGCGCCCGTCACCCATGCGCGAATAGGGCGTGGGACCCGCGCCTTTTAGGTGAATGTCGCGGCGTATGCCATTGGAATCTATGACTTCTCCCAGCAGAATAGCGCGACCATCACCAAGCTGTGGGTTGAAATTTCCAAACTGATGCCCGGCATAAAGCTGGGCCAGAGGGTCGGCGCCTGCGGGCACGGTATTGCCCGCGAATACCTGTGCCAATTCATCGGTGTCGGCGGCGGAAATGCCCAATAGCCGGGCCAGATTATCGTTATAGGACAACAGCTTGGGCGCTTTTACCGGGGTCGGGTTCTGCCGGGTGTAGAACCCATCGGGCAGGCGCGCATAGCTGTTGTCAAAGGGGATTTGCATCACAGCGGCCGGGACATGAACATATACTGCGCGCGGGGTTTGAAACCGGCGCGGGTATAGAGCTTGAGCGCGGCGGCGTTGTCGCGGTCGACCTCGAGGTGGATGGCGCGCAGCCCACCTGCCGCCAGTGCCCGCGGCAAGGCGACCAGCGCCTCGGACGCAATGCCGCGCCCGCGCACGCCGGGGCGGATGTAAAGTTCGTCAATGATGGCATCCAGCCCGCCAAATTCGACAGACCAACCAAAACAGATCACGATATAGCCGATTGGCGCACGCGGCGGACCGATCAGATAGGCCGCCCCATGGGGGATGCCTTCGAGCAGCGGAGTCAAACCGCGCCGCCGCTGTTCGTCCGACATTTCAATGCCTTCTTCGGCGTGAAAGGCCGTGACCAACGCCACCAGACGGTCCAGGTGTTCTGGCGCGCCAAGGGTGAGAACCGCGCTCATAGCCGGGCCAATCGGTCGGTCAGCAGGGCAAAGAAGCCGTCGGCATCCACATCGCCGATGAATGTCGCATTGGGGGCGCGATCGGTAACGCCCCACCAGTCCGCCACGGTCATGCCCATGGTCAGCTCTGATGTGGTTTCAATCTCGACGTTGATGTGTCGACCGCTGAACAGATCGGGGTTGATCAGATAGGCCGTCACGCAGGGATCATGCAGCGGCGCGCCATCAGAGCCGTATTTTTCGCGGTCAAACCGTTCAAAGAAATCAGTCATCTGGGCCACGGCGATACCCACCGGGCTGCCGATGGCGCGAAAGGCGTCGTTGCGTGCTTTGGTGACCAGCGCCTTATGTGTCACGTCCAGCGGCATGACCACAATCGGAGCGCCTGATTTAAACACGATATCAGCAGCTTGTGGATCGACGTAAATGTTAAATTCTGCCGTGGGGGTGATGTTTCCCCCTTCAAAATAGCCACCGCCCATAAGCACGATCTTGGCAATGCGTGCGGCAATGTCCGGGGCCTTTTGCAGCGCTGTGGCGATGTTGGTCAGCGGCCCCAAAGGGCAAAGCGTGACGGTGCCGGGCGCATGGGCGCGCAGTTGGTCGATGATGAAATCCACGGCGTGACCGGGCGATAATGGCATTGTGGGATCGGGCAGGTCAGGTCCATCAAGGCCGGATTTGCCGTGTACATGTTCCGCCGTGACCAGATCGCGGCCCAAGGGGCGATCGCAGCCGGCAAAAACCTTGATATCGGGCCGTTTGGCCAATTCGCAGATGATGCGCGCGTTTTTTGAGGTCAGATCAAGCGGCACGTTACCTGCGACACAGGTGATGCCCAGCAGGTCAATCTCGTCCGGGCTGGCCAGCGCCAGCAGGATCGCCACGGCGTCGTCCTGGCCGGGGTCGGTGTCGATGATGATCTTGCGCGGTTGCATGGGTATTCCTGTCGTTATGTGTTGCCCAGAGCCTTGCCGGAGGGCGCGCCGCTTGTCCAGCCTTGCGCCGGTGGGTTAGCTGCGTTCCGCCACTTTGACCGCATCCCAAAGCGCGTCCATCTCTGCCAGATCGCTTTGTTTTGGCGTTTTGCCGATGGCGGCTAGCCGCGCTTCGACGGCCTCAAAGCGGCGGGTGAACTTGGCGTTTGCTGCGCGCAGAGCGGCTTCGGGATCTAGGTTCAGGTGACGGCCCAGATTGGCCATGACAAACAGAAGGTCGCCGTATTCTTCTTCGATTTCGGCCTGGCTGAGGGTGTCGCGCGCCTCTACCAGTTCGGCGGCTTCTTCGGTGATCTTGTCCAGCACCTCGCCGGTGTGGGGCCAGTCAAACCCCACACGCGCGGCGCGGTTTTGCAGTTTCAGCGCGCGCAGCAGGGCGGGCAGGCCGATGGCAACACCGTCCAGCGTGCCGCGCTGCGCCTTGCCTGCGCGTTCCTTGGCTTTGATCGCTTCCCAATCGGCGGTCTGTTGTTCGGCGGATTTGTCGCGCGATTCATCGCCAAAGACATGCGGGTGGCGGGCCACCATCTTGTCGCTGATGTTGCGCACCACTGTGGCAAAGCTGAAATGCCCGGCCTCTTCGCCCATGGCGGTGTGGTAGACGGTTTGCAACAGCAGATCGCCCAGCTCGCCTTCCAGCTCTGCCCAGTCGCGCCGCTGGATGGCGTCGGCGACTTCGTAAGCCTCTTCAATGGTATAGGGGGCGATGCTGTCGAAATTCTGTTCGATGTCCCATGGGCATCCGCTGTTGGGGTCGCGCAGGCGGCGCATGATTTCCAGCAATCGTTCGATGCCGGCCCCGGTGTCGTGAATGAGGTCGGAATTTGTGTCGTCTGGCATTGCAGCCCCCGCATGTCTGGTGTCAGATGCGACCTGATCAAACCTGCACCAAGGAGTCCAGCCCATGCCAGTGGTCAACCGCATTGCCGCCTTTGCCGAGGATATGACCGGATGGCGCAGGCATCTTCATACGATCCCCGAACTGGGGGTTGACTGCCATGACACGGCGGCGTTCGTGGCAGAGCGGTTGCGCGAATTCGGGGTGGATGAACTGCACGAGGGTATTGCCACAACGGGTATGGTGGCGATCATCAACGGGCAGGGTGCGGGGCCAACCATCGGGCTGCGCGCCGACATGGATGCGCTGCCGATCAATGAGGCGACGGGGGTCGATTATGCCAGTACGCGGCCGGGCAAGATGCATGCCTGCGGCCACGACGGGCACACCACAATGTTGCTGGGTGCGGCGCGCTATCTGGCGGAGACGCGGAATTTTGCAGGCCGGGTCGCGCTGATCTTTCAGCCGGCCGAGGAAACCGGCGGCGGGGCCGAGGTGATGGTGCAGGCAGGCGTTATGGAGCAGTTCGACATTGCCGAGGTCTATGCGCTGCACAATGCGCCGGGGTTTGAGCATGGGGCGTTTTTCACCACGCCGGGGCCGATCATGGCGGCGGTGGACACGTTTCACATTCACATCAAGGGCAAGGGCGGTCATGGCGCGATGCCCCATGATACCCGCGATCCGGTGGTGGCGGCCTGTGGCATGGCGCAGGCGATCCAGACGATTGTCAGCCGCAATCACATGGCAACGCAGGATTTGGTGGTGTCTGTGACGCAGATCCACACCGGGTCGGCGGACAATGTCGTCCCTGATACCGCCTATATCAATGGCACGGTACGCACCTTTGACCGCGAGGTGCAGGCCATGGTGATGCGCCGATTGCAGCAGATCGTCGAGGGGCAGGCGGCAAGCTATGATGTGGCGGCAAAGCTGGACTATGACGTGGGGTATCCTGCTACCATCAATGATGCGTCCAAGACCGAATTCGCCGTAGATGTGGCGCGTGATGTGGTGGGCGAGGCAAATGTACACGGCGACTACGGTCGGGAGATGGGGGCGGAGGATTTCAGTTACATGCTGGAGAAACGCCCCGGGGCCTATCTGTTTCTGGGCCAGGGCGACGGCGCGGGCCTGCACCATCCCGAATATAACTTTGATGACGAGATCGCACCGGTCGGGGCGTCGTTCTTTGCCCGGATCGTAGAGCGGGCGCTGCCAGTGGGGGGCAAATAATGGCATTGGAGGATGCGGCCAAACAGATGGATATGGCCTTTACCCGTGACGCGTTGAAAGGCCCCAGTTTCGAGCTGACCTTTGCCGGGGCCACGTCGTTTCTGCGGCGAAAATATACCAAGGATCTGACCGGTGTTGATATCGCCGTGACCGGGGTGCCGTTTGATCAGGCGGTGACGAACCGCCCCGGCACGCGGCTTGGCCCGCGGGCGATCCGCGAGGCCAGCACGTTGCAGGCCCCCGACGCGCCTTATGGCTGGGATTTTGATGTGCTCAGCGAGTTTGCCATCGCCGACTACGGTGATCTGGCGTTTGATTATGGGCATGTGAGCCAGTTTCCCGCAGCATTGACCGCGCATATCAAGGGGATTCTGGACGCAGGGGCGGCGAGCGTGGTGCTGGGGGGGGATCACTATATCACCTTCCCGATCCTCAAGGCCTATGCCGAGAAATACGGGCCGATCAGCCTGCTGCAATTTGATGCACATTCCGACACATGGGTCGATGACGACATGGACCGGATCGACCACGGTACGATGTTCTATAAGGCGGTGAAAACTGGGATCGTGGACCCCAAGACCAGTGTGCAGGTCGGCATCCGCACCACCAACGCCGACACGCTGGGGGTCACGGTGATTGATGCGCGCGAAGTTCATGAAATTGGCCCGCAGGCGACGGTGGCCAAGATCAAGGCCGTGTTGGGCGACCGGCCAACCTATCTGACCTTTGACATTGACGCGCTTGACCCTGCATTTGCGCCCGGCACAGGTACGCCGGTCTGGGGCGGGTTGACGTCATCGCAATGCGCGATCATGCTTCGCGATCTGGCGGGGATCAACATTATGGGCGGGGACGTTGTCGAAGTGTCGCCGCCGTTTGATACAACGGGCGCCACCGCGATTGCGGGCGCTCATGTGGCGACGGAAATCCTGTCGTTGCTAGGCCATAGGATGCGCAGCACATGAGCGACAAGAACCAACCCATCAGCGGTAACGATCTGGCGCGGTTTTCCGGGCCAAATACCTTTATGCGCCTGCCTTTCGCCAATGATTTGAAGGGGCTGGACGTCGCTATTCTGGGCGTGCCGATGGACATCGGCACCTCGTGGCGGTCTGGAACGCGTTTTGGCCCCAAACAGGTGCGCAGTGAAAGTGCGATGATCCGGCCCTATAACCTTGCCACCGGGGCGGCGCCCTTTGACGGGTTGCAGGTGGCGGATATTGGCGATCTGGCAATCAATACTTTTTCTCTGAGCGATTCATTGCGCATCATTTCAGATAGTTACGATGCGATCTTGAACTACGACGCGACGCCGATGGCCATCGGTGGCGACCATTCGATGACGCTGCCGATACTGCGGGCCATGGCGCGGCGGCATGGGCCGTTGGCGTTGGTTCATGTTGATGCCCATGCCGACGTCAACGACGAGATGTTTGGCGAACGGGAAACGCACGGGACCTTCCTGCGTCGTGCGTATGAAGAGGGGCTCGTAAACCCTTCTAAAACTTATCAAATTGGTCTGCGCGGGTCGGGCTATTCCGCCGAAGATTTTACCGAGGCGGCTGGCTGGGGGTTTCAGCAGTTCCCGGCGCATGAGCTTTGGGGGCGCAACCTGTCGGCGATGGCCGCCGAAATCAGGCGCGATATCGGGGATCTGCCCACTTATGTGACCTATGACATCGACAGTCTTGATCCGGCCTATGCGCCTGGCACCGGCACGCCAGAAATTGGCGGGCTAACCACGCCGCAGGCGCTGGAACTGATCCGCAGTCTGAAGGGCGCAAATATCGTTGGCTGTGATCTGGTCGAAGTGTCACCGCCCTATGACACATCTGGCAATACTGCGCTGACAGCGGCCAATATTCTGTTTGAACTTCTGTGCGTTTTGCCCGGCGTGGTCTACCGCTGAAGGTCGGCGGTACGTATATTGAGGATAATCAACGCGGCGGGGTGCGCAGGATGGTGTTTTGGATTTTGGCAATCATGGTGGTGGCGGTGCTGGCCTATATCCGGCTGGCCCCATCAGATTTGGCGCGCTGGCATGTCCAGGCCAGCGGCAGCGATATCGGTGACCATCCGCGCGCCGATGGTCGCGTCTGGCGCCAAGAGATCGTCGGCAATGGCCGTGATCAACTGCGCGATCTGGACCGCATCATTTTGGATACACCGCGCACGACACGGCTGACCGGATCGGTGGATGCGGGGCAGGTGACCTATGTCACGCGCAGTGCCGTCATGGGATTTCCCGATTATACGACGGTGGGCGTTTACGGCGACAATCCACGGTATCTGGAGATTTACGGCCGCCTGCGCTTTGGCCGATCAGATCTTGGGGTAAACGCCAAGCGGATTGAAGGCTGGCTCGCCGCCTTTGAGGCTGGAGGATAGACAGCCCTTTTGCACCTCGCGCCACATCGGCACATTCAGTGACATCTGGCATTGCGCCATGAACATGCGCCCGTCGACCTGCAAACATATCGTTTCGCCCAGTTCTACGCGGCTGCCTGACCGGTCGGTGCAATAGCAATCAATTGTCTTGCCGCCGGGGGCTTTGACATCGGCCAGCGCCGGGCTGGCCATCAGGGCGATAAGGGCGAACGCAGGTTTCATGGCCCTACGATAGCATGTCACGCCTCTTGACCAAAGCCTTTGCATAGGCGACAGGAAACCCATGATCCCAATGGACCGCCTTGAGCAGATTTCACAACGCTTTCAGTTTCTGGAGGCGACAATGGCTGTTGGCTCGGACGGGGCGGATTTTGCCAAATTGGCCAAGGAATATGCCGATCTGCGCCCGGTTGTGGATCAGATCGACGCCTATAAGCAGTTGCAGCGCGATATGGCTGACGCCAAGGCGATGCTGAACGATCCTGAGATGGCCGAACTGGCGCAGGAAGAGCTACCACGCCTCAAGGCGGCGCTGCCTGCGGCCGAGGCGGCGTTGCAATTGGCGCTGCTGCCCCGCGATTTGGCGGATGCCAAGCCTGCAATGCTGGAAATTCGGCCCGGCACCGGTGGCGATGAGGCGGCGTTGTTTGCTGCCGATTTGCTGCGCATGTATCAGCGCTATGCCGAGGCGCGGGGCTGGGGCTTTGATTTGATCGAGGCGCAGATGACCGAGCTGGGGGGCGTCAAGGAAGTGGTGGCCCATATCACCGGGCAAAACGTCTTTGCCCGGCTGAAGTATGAAAGTGGCGTGCACCGGGTGCAGCGGGTGCCGAGCACCGAAAGCGGCGGGCGTATTCACACGTCGGCGGCCACGGTGGCGGTTTTGCCAGAAGCCGAGGATGTGGATATCGAGATCAACGCGAATGATCTGCGCATTGATACGATGCGGTCGTCTGGGGCCGGTGGCCAGCACGTGAACACCACCGATTCTGCGGTGCGGATCACCCATATTCCGACCGGGATTGTGGTGACGAGTTCGGAAAAGTCGCAGCACCGCAACCGCGACAAGGCGATGCAAGTCTTGAAAGCGCGGCTATATGACATGGAGCGCAGCCGGATGGACAGCGAACGGTCGGCCAGCCGTGCAGCACAGGTGGGGTCGGGCGACCGGTCCGAGCGTATCAGGACCTATAATTTCCCGCAGGGGCGGATGACCGACCACCGGATCAACCTGACGCTCTATCGTTTGGATGCGGTGATGCAGGGCGATCTGGACGAGATCGTGGATGCGTTGACCGCTGATGCACAGGCGCAGATGATGGCGGAAATGGGCGTATGAGCCCGCCCACCGCAGCACAGGCGATGGCCGCGGCGGCAGGGCGATTGCGTGCGGCGGGCGTGCCTGATCCGGCCCGCGATGCACGGCTGCTGCTGGCGCATGCCGCATCTGTCGATGCCGCCCGAGTGACATTGATCGCCCCAGAGGAAATTGCCCCCGATGTGGCCGAACGGTTTGAGCATCTGGTGGCCCTGCGCGCCGTGCGGGTGCCGGTGTCGCATTTGTTGGGACGGCGGGCGTTCTACGGCCGTGATTTCCGGATTAGCCGCGATGTGCTCGACCCGCGCCCTGAAACCGAGACCCTGATCGAGCTGGCATTGAACGCGCCGTTCACACGGGTTTTGGACCTTGGCACCGGATCTGGATGTATTCTGGTGACGCTGCTTGCCGAACGGGGTGATGCCACTGGTCTTGGGGTCGATCTTTCCGAGGCCGCCTGCCTACAGGCCAGCGCCAATGCGGTGCAGCACGGGGTCGCGGAACGCGCTGACGTTCGCCAGTCGGATTGGTTTGCCGCCGTCGAAGGGCGGTTTGATCTGATCGTGTCGAACCCGCCCTATCTGGCCGCGTCCGAAATGGACGCAATCGCGCCCGAGTTGCGCGATCATGAGCCGTCGATCGCGCTGACGGATGGCCGCGACGGGCTGAGCGCCTATCGGATCATTGCCGCCGAGGCGCAGGGCTATCTGACCGCCGCGGGTCAGGTGATGGTCGAGATTGGCTGGCAACAGGGCGCGGCTGTCTGCGAGATTTTTGAACGGGCCGGATGGGGGCAGGTGCGGCTGGCGCAGGATCTGGATGGGCGTGCGCGTGTGGTCAGCGCGGCCAATCCGGCATGAATTCGCACAAAAATGGGGTCAAGGCCCGGATCGGGTGCAGTTTCTTCTTGCCGTGGGGCGTCTGGCGTGTTTATTCAAAGATGTTGCAGCGGTGGATGCCTATGGTGGTCCCGCGCGGCGTTAAGCCCAACATATCGCTTTGGCCGGGTATAACACGGTGCGGTTGCGCCTCCGGTATTACGACTAACAGCACTAAAGGCTGACATCATTTCATGAACTCTCCCAGATCACGTTCCCGATCGAAGAATAATCGCAAGCGTTCGCCCCAGAGCGGCGGCAATGTCGTCAATCGGGTGTTCGACAGCTCCGGCCCTGAGGGCAAGGTGCGCGGCACGCCACAGCAGGTTATTGAAAAGTATAACCAGTTGGCGCGTGACGCACAGCTGAGCAACGACCGCGTTGCGGCCGAGAATTTCCAGCAGCACGCAGAACATTACCTGCGGATGCTCAGCGAGGCGCAGCGCGAAGTTGACCAGCGCCGCGAGGAGCAGGAACGCCAGAACCGCGAACGCCAGGCCGAACGCGACCGCGAGCGTGCTGAGCGCCAAGAGCGTGATGGCAATCAAGGTGGCGATCCACGACAGCAGAACGATCAGCGCCCGCAGAACGATCAGCGCCAGCAGAACGATGACGGGGACCAGCCTGGCGATTCTCACCAGCAGCCACAGCCCGATGTCCAGGTCGAAGCGGAAGCAGAGAGCGGTCTGGTGGAAACACCCGAAAGCAAGCCAAAGCCCAAGCGCGCCCCACGTCGCAAACCCAAGCCAAAGGGTGACGACGAGGCGTCGCAGCCCGCAGAGGGTGGCGGCGACCAGCCCAAGGCAGCAGAATAAGATCAGGCCCCGCATGATGCGGGGCTTTTCTTTTGTCGGGGTGAGAAGTTTCTGATCAGGCCCGTGCGGCCAGGTTATTCCGCCATGCCGGCACGCACATAGCGCACCTTGCCGTAGCGGCGCATGACGGTTTCGCGTTCTTCCCAATCATAGCGGCGGTCCTGTGCCACCGTTGACCAGAACAGGACGCCGCCCTTGCGCCAGGGGTCCAGCACAATACCTGCCTGCATGGGCGCGCCTGCGGCGCTGATCACAGCAGTGGAATGGTCGATCAGCAGCGCGTTGTCGCCATTGGCAATCGCCCGGTGCAGATCGAGCGTGGCAAAGTTTTCGGCTTTCAGGCGCTGTTCCATGTCTTCGGCCCAATGCCAGCACAACCCGCGCGCGCGTTTGCCGCTGTTGACCTTGGCGTTATGTACCAGCGGTGGATCGGTGATCTGATAGGCAATGGCGAGCTCGTGGGTATAGCGATAGGCGATCTGCGCGGCGCGGTTCGCCTCGGCGGGATCAACGCTGGGTGACAGACGCAGGATCGCGGCACTTAGCCCTGCGATGTCGTCGGTGCTGCCGGGTGGCGGCGGGCCATTGCGGGTGACGCCACAGGCCGACAGCGCCAGCAGGGCGGACAGGACAATCCAGCGCACCGCGGCCATGGTCAGGCTCCGGCCACTTCGCGGGCAAGGGCGCAGAAGCCCTCAAGCGGTACCTGTTCGGCCCGGTCGGTAGGGCTAAGCCCAGCCGCGCGCAGGCGGTCTTCGATGTCGGGGGTCAGCCCCTTGAGCGCCGAGCGCAGCATCTTGCGGCGCTGGTTGAACGCCATGGCGACCACGCGGTTCAGCACGGCGGGATCAGCGGGAAAGCGTGGTTCCGGCAGGGCCGTGAGATGTACAACAGCAGAAGATACCTTGGGCGGCGGGGTAAAGGCACCGGGCGGCAAATGCATGACGATGCGCGCATCGCAGCGCCACTGGGCCAGCAGCGCCAGTCGACCATACGCCTTGGAGCCGGGGGTGGCGACGATACGTTCCGCCACCTCGCGCTGAAACATCAGTGTCAGGCTTTGCCAGAAGGGGGGCCATGCTGGCGGGGTCAGCCAGCGTACCAGCAATTCGGTGCCGACGTTATACGGCAGATTGGCCGCCACGCGGATCGGCGGTGTCAGATGTGCCAATGGGTCGATGTCGAGCGCGTCACCTTCGATCACGGTTAAACGGCCAGGGTAATGTGCGGCGATCTCGGCCAGCGCCGGCAGGCAGCGGGCGTCCTTTTCGATCGCCAGCACATGACGCGCCCCTTGCGCCAGAAGGCCGCGGGTCAGACCGCCCGGACCGGGGCCGATTTCCAGCACATCGCAGTCCGCCACATCCCCGGCCTGCCGCGCGATCTTGGCGGTCAGGTTCAGGTCGAGCAGGAAGTTCTGGCCCAGCGACTTGCGCGCGGCAAGATCATGGGTGGTGATGACCTCGCGCAGCGGGGGCAGATCGTCGATACCGCTCATGCCGCGCCCGCCATCCGGTGTGCCAGCTTGATCGCCTCGATCATGCTGGTGGGATTGGCCAGCCCGCGCCCGGCGATGTCAAAGGCCGTGCCGTGGTCGGGCGATGTGCGCACGAACGGCAGTCCCAGCGTTACGTTCACGCCGCGGTCGAAATCCAGCGTCTTGATCGGGATCAGGGCCTGATCATGGTACATCGCGATCGCGGCATCATAGCGCGCGCGGGCGGCGGCGTGAAACATGGTGTCTGCGGGCAAGGGGCCTGTCAGATCAAACCCTTCGCCCTGCATCTGGGTGATCAGCGGAGCGATCCAGTCGATTTCCTGCCGACCCATGGCGCCGCCTTCGCCAGCGTGGGGGTTCAGCCCGGCGACGGCGATGCGGGGGCTGGCAATGCCAAAGCGATCGCGCAGCCCGGCGGCGGTAATTTCGATCGTGCGGCGCAGGCGGGCGGGGGTAAGGTGCAGCGGCACCTGGTCCAGCGCGATGTGGATCGTGGCGGGCACGACGCGCAGTTGATCCGAGGCCAGCATCATCACCACGTCATCCACCCCGGCCAGAGCGGCAAGGTATTCGGTGTGGCCCGGATACGCGAAGGCGGCGCCGTCCTTTAGCGCCTTTTTGTGGATCGGGGCGGTACACAGCGCACAGGCCTGACCGGCACGGACCAGATCGACCCCGCGTGCGATAGCGTCAATCACGCCGTGGGCGTGCCCCGGTTGCGGTATCCCGGGTGTTGCGGCGCTGCCGAAATCATGGACCAGAACGGGCAGGGCGCCGGCGCAGATTGCGGCGGCCTCAGAGGGGGCGTTGATCTGCTGGACAGGCAGGTCGGCGGGCAGGTGACGCGGATCTCCGATCCAGAACATCGGCACGTCCGCAGCAAGCGCCGCCCAGGCGCGGGCGGCCACTTCTGGCCCGATCCCTGCGGGCTCACCGCAGGAAATGGCAACTGGCAGAGAGGTCATAGGCGCGTGATGCGAGCATCTGCGCGGGCCTGTTCGATCATCTGCTTGGAATAGCCTTCCAGCTTGCGCTGGCGCAGTGCGTTGATGACCGCCTCCCGGTCGACCTCGGCATTTGCCTCGGCGGTGCGTTTGCACAGCATCAAAAAGATAAGGGTCTGACCGTTGGAGCGGGTGAGCGCCGTGGACACTTCACCGGGGTCAAGTTTGGCAAGTTCGATGGCCACATCCTGTGGAATCTCGCCCGGTGCCTTGGCACCACGGTCGAGCACCTGGGCAGGCTGGCCTTTGGCGGTGGCGTAAAGGTCGTCACAGGTATCAACCTCGCCGCGTAGCTTGGCGGCCTGCGCAAGTGCTGCGTCAGAGCGGCCACCGGGAATATAGTAGGCGGCATAGTCGATCTTGGAATAGGCGATGCTGGGTTTGCCGGTTTCCTCGATGCCGCGCAGCTGGAACAGCGCCACGGCATTGGGGATCGGCAGCGGCGGGGTCACTTCGCCCGGCGACAACGCCAAGATGATCGGGTGCAGGGAGGCGGGCAGTTTGTCCAGTTCGGTCCAGGGCATCTGTCCACCGCGCCCGCGCGAGGCCGTTGCAGAATACTGGCGGGCATAGTTGGAGAACTCGGCCTCGGAGCTGCTTTGCGCGATGCGCTCGGCCAAGGCGTTGACCTGCGCGGCGTTCTGTGGCGGTGCGGGGATGATAATTTCGGACAGCAGCACGCGAATTCCGCCGCGTGACGTGGACGTGCCCAGGGCGCGGTCCACTTCGGCGTCGGTGATGTTGACGCTGCTGTTATAGCGCCCCCGGACCAGATCGCGCCAGGCCAGGCTGATCACCACAAAATCGCGGAAAGTTTCTTGGTCCACACCGGATTGAGCCAGTGCGGTAATGAATTCTTCGGCTGTCAGATTGGCGCGGGCGGCAAATTCCGTCATCCCGGCCTGAATCGTTTCGGGGGTGGTTTCCAGACCGAACCCCTTGAGGATTTCACCGCGCAACCGATCCTCGATCAGCGCGTCGATCACGCTTTCGCGGTCCGTGCCGGGGGCGTTCAGAACTTGGAGAAAGCGCTGGCGCTGCTGGATCTCGTATTCCGTGATCACGGCGTCGTTCACCTTGGCCACCGGCGCAAAAAGGTTCTGCGCCACCGCCGCTTGCCCGATCAGCATCACGAAAACGAGGGCGGCAAGCCTGCGAAGGGCTGCGCGGATATTCATTCTGGTTACTTCCGACATGAGCGCACGTATCTTTCTGTTCCGTTGGATGCGGCAAAGCCCCGCAGGCCGATGTTAAAGCCGATATTGGTTGAGGGCTCAACACTTGTTGAAGAGGAATAGCGCCGCCGGACCGAAAGGTCGACCGTCACACATTCATTATTATAGGCCAGACCCAGCCCCGCAGTGGCGGCACGGTCGTCCGCCACGTCGAAACGCCAGTCGGCACTGGCCTGCCATTGGCTGTTGATGTCGTAGCTGCCGTCAAAAGTAATCTCCGAGACCGCCTGTGTGCGTTCTTCGGCGGGATCGACGCCAAGCCAGACATAACTCCCCCCGATCTGCCCGCGCTTGAAATCCCAAAGGCCGCGAAATTCGGCCTTGGACACCTGGAAATCGTCGTTGATCAGTCCGCGCCCGATGAGCGCCAGACCGTTGTCCGACTTTATCTGTGCCGCGACGAGGAAGTCAGACTGCGTGCCGGTCAGGCCGGATGTGGTGGTAAAGGCAGGATCTGCCTGGCCGCGCAGCACCTGTCCCACGGTTAGATAGGTATCCCAGCCGCCCGGATTGATCCGTGCCCAGTTGACCCCAAGGGCAACCACGGCATTGCGTTCTCGCCGGTCGGGGCGGGGAAAGCGGCTGAGCGCCAACAGGTTGCCTTCGTCAAATTCGACGCGGGTGCTTTCCTCATTGGGGATGTTCAGACGGTTGCCGCCCATCCAGCCCAACTGCACCACCGGCTCCAGCGTCTGTACGATATTGCCCGACCGCCGGACCATGGGATAGCGCAGCGCTAGCGCCGCGTTTGGCACCGCATCGGCGTGGTTTTGATCGAACGTGCTGTCTTGGGTGATGTTGAAGACGCTAAAGTTCAAACCGGCGCGCAGATCGGTCACCAAGCCGCTGCCAAAGGTCAGACGGTGCAGCCATTCGACCTGTCCATTTATCCGCGCCACATCGCGACCATCGACCAGCAGGTCCGCGTCCGGCCCGTCGACGCCCAAATCGGAATTTCGGCGGTGGGCATGGGCCTGAAGCCCCAGCCGAAATTCGCCGACAAGCCCGTCGGGAAAATAGCGCCGCTCGTATTCTCCATCCAGCACCAGGGTGGGCAGGTTGTCGTTGATATCGCCGTCGCGCAGGGATTCGTAGTTGATCATGCTGGCGCGCACATATTGATCGCGGCGCGCACGGCTGACTGTCAATTCACTGGTCAGCCGGTCTTTGCCGGAATAGCCGTATTCGGTCAGATAGGCACGGTCGCCGGTCGTTTCGATTTCAAAATGCAGCTTGTAGTCGCGTCTGAGATCAAAATCACCGTTGCCAAAAAGGTAGCCGCGCAATTCGCCGGGGCGCTGGTCGTCGCTGGAGATGGCGGCGTCAAATTGGATGCGCCCGCTGCGAAACGCCTGCCGGTAGCGCAGCTCAAGCGTGCGGGTTGCGCTGGACAGGTAAGGGGTGAGCGTCAGATCGCGGTGATCGCCGATCTTGATAAAATAGGGTAGTTTGAACCCGGTGCCGAGCTGCGAGGTGCTGCGGATCGCCGGTGTCAGAAAGCCGGTGGCGCGGTCCAATGTCGGATCAGGCAGGCGTAGGCGCGGAATGTAAAAGACCGGCACGTTCTTGATCAGGAACTTGGCTTCGTCGAAATATAGCTGCTGTTCTTGCTGATCGTGCACCACGCGTTTGGCACGAATTTGCCACAGCGGCGCTTCGCCGTCCTCGCAGACTTTGCACGAGGTCACCGCAGTTTTGTAAAGCTGGCTATAGCGCCCCTCGACGCGGTTGATCTGGACCGCGGCCAATTGCAATTGTTGATCAAGGATCAGGCGGGCCCCGGTCAACAGGCCCGATTGCAGATCGGCGTCCAGCGCGGCGGCATCGGCCAGAATGGTTGTTGCGTCGCCTTCGGACAGCACAATCGGCCCGGTGATGCTGAGCGAGCCTGTGGCCTGATCATAGCGGATTTCTGCCGCGCGCAGGCGGGTGTCGCCCTGAAACGCCTCGACATTGCCACGTGCCACCAGCACCCGGTCGCGGGTGATGAACAGGTTGTCGGCCACCAGTATGGCGGGTTTCTCTGGTTGATCCTGTGCCGTGAGCGCACCGGGGCAAAATAGTGCCAGCGCAAGTGCAAAGCCAAACCCGCGCATCAGCCATCCTCCGCATGGAGCAGCAGGCCAAGGGCGAGCAGAATCGCCGCAAGCGGTGGCGCCCAAGCGGCCAGCGCCACGGGGATCTGCCCGTTCTCGCCCAAAATCTGTGCAAAACTGCGAATGAAATACAAACCAAACCCCAGCAGGACCGAGGCCAAGACCGCCACGCCTGTCCCTCCAAAACGGGTATGGCGCATGGTGAATGCGCTCGCAACCAGAACCATCGCGACCAGAAAGAACGGTCGCGCCAGTTCGGTTTGCAGCCATACCTTGTGGCGGCGCGGGCTGAAGCCGGCTTGTTCGAGCTGGCGGATGAACTCGGGCAGGTCGTAGATCGACACGGCTGCGGGTTTGCCGATGCTTTCGCGGATACGCTCCAGCGTCAGGGAGGACGGGATTTCCAGGGTCTCGTGCACCTCGGCGTTGCCTTCGGCGTTGACCCCAGCCTTGAGCGGCCAGGATTTGGCATTGCGCAGCGACCAGACCCCGTCGAGCAGGGCGGCGGACGCCGCTTCGATGCGGCGCACCGGGCCGGTGCCGGGGTCGTAGCTGATGATCGTGACATCATAGAGCACCGAGGCGTCGGCATTGGACCGCCAGGCGCGGATCACCGACTGCCCTTCAGCATTGCCTTGCCGCAGCCACAGGCCTTCGTCGCTGATCGACAGGGCGGCACGGCCCCCGGCGCGGTAGGTTTCAGACAGTTGCAGATAGCGTTTGCCACTGGCCGCGACGATGGGATTCAACATGCCCACGGCCATCACGCCGATGGTCAGCGCCACCACGACAGGGGCGATCAAGGCGCGCAACGCAGATCGCCCGGCGGCGCGCGTCACCACCAGCTCTGACGAGCGTGCAAGTGCCAAAAACAGCGCCACTGTCGCGAGGATCATGATCAGCGGCAGGATCAGGTTGATGGTCTGCGGCATGTTGAGCAGGGTCAGGCCCAGAATCTTTTGCCAGCCGATGTCGAAACTGGCAAAGCGTCGCGCCTGATCGACACCGTCCACCAAGAGCACCAGCGCGGTTAGAACCATGGTGATCACCGCGAAGGTGATGGCAAAGCGCCGCGCAAAGTAGAAATGCAGGATCATGCGGGCGTCCCCCCCCGGCGCATGCGCCGCAGCCATCCGGGATGTGCGGCCTGCCATAGCATTGCCAGCACCAGCACGGCCCCGACAAGAGATGGCAGATAAATCAGCGGCCAAAGCGTCGCGTCCGCCCGTACCTGCGCCACAAGCGTGCCGCGCATCCCGTCGATGGCGATCAGCAGCGCAAAGGCCAGCAGCGCCTCGCGCCAGACGCCAAAGCGCGAATACCCCCCCAGCAGCAGCGTTGCAAAACCTACCAGCGCCGCGATGATACAGAACAGCGGCTGGGCAAACCGTGCATGAAGCTCTTCTGCGACCACGCCGGGGCTGTCGCCTGTCAGGGCCGCGACATCGGTCCAATTTGCGATCAGCGCGGGGGTCGTCATGTTTTCAACCGTCAGATATTCATCCGCCTGTTTGGTGACGAGCGATGAGATATCAAAGGAAAAATCCCGAAATTTGGCGGTGGCGAGGCGGTTGTCCTGCGCATTAAGCCGCTGTGCCATCCCGTCGACCATGATCAGCGTGGTCGCATCGCCATTGCGCAGCAGATAGGCCTCGGCGGCAGTATAGATCACGCCTTCTTTGGCGTTGCGCCGGTCCGACAGGAACACATCGCGCAGCACGCCGTCGGCACCAATGGCGCGGGTGTAGAATGTGACCTGATTGCCCGGATGCAGGAACGTGCCCTCGGTCAGCAGCCGCGCCGTGACATTCTGTGAAATCTCGGCCTGGCGTTGTTGCAACTGGCCTTGGGCCATCGGCACCAGAAAGTGACTGAGCACTGTCATCATCGCCGCCACGCACAGGCCAAACACCACCACAGGCCGTACCAGACGCCAAGGGCTGGTGCCGGTGGCCTGTAACACCGTCATCTCGGATTCGCCTGACATCCTGTTGGTGACGTAGACTGCCGCCGAAAAGGCCGCAATCGGCAACACCGTGGTGATCAGTTTTGGCAGGCCCAATGTCGTGAATTCCAGAAACACCATAGCCGACTGGCCGTCGCCGATCAGCCGGTCAAACAGCACCACCGCCCGGTTGATCCAAAACAGCGCAACCAAGACGAGGGCGAAAAAGCCAAACAACACAAGGAACTGCGACAGCATGTAGCGGTCTATTCTGGCCACTGCGTTCCCCCAATGTGCTCTGACGGCGTTTCGGGCGATGTTAAAGCAATTTTGCGCCCGGGAAAACTGCTATCTGGTCATGCTCGCCACAGCAGGCTAGGTCTGGTCGAAATCACAAAATGAGGTATCCGCATGACCGATCTGACCCCAATCACATTTGCCGCCGTCGATATTGACCAAATTGCGGGCCACGCGGGCCGCGTGGTGGTTTTTCTCGATCCCGAAGGGCGGATGGACGCCGGGGCGCGTCGGGTCAACAAATTGATGCGCGGTGCACTGGCGCGGTTGGCCAGTAGCGACCGATTTGGCGATCTCAAACCCGGTGATGCGATCAGCATGGCCTATCCGTCGGGCATGGCGGCCGAGGCAGTGGATGTTGTGCGCCTGCCGCGCCGCGCCGATGTCGCGACGGCCCGCAAGGCAGGTGCCGCGTTGGCCAAGCTGCGCGGGCAGGCGGATATGCTGCTGCTGGCCGCCGGACTGCGCCGTGTGGGACAAGTGGCCTATGGTCTGGCCATGCGTGACTATGGGTTTCAAGATCACAAGACAGCGGCCAAGCCCCGCAAGGGCGCCGTCACCGTGATGTGCGCCAAACCGGACGAGGCCACCGCCGCCGCCGCCCCATTGCTGGCAATCGCCGAAGGCGCGTTTATGACGCGCGATCTGACCAATATGCCTGCCAACGTGCTGACCACCACCACCTTTGCCGACCGTCTGCGCGAGATGGAAACCTTGGGGCTGAAGGTTGAGGTTCTGGATGAAGAAGATCTCGCAAGCCTTGGAATGAGAACGCTTCTGTCCGTTGGCCAAGGGTCGGATAGCCCGTCGAAAGTGGTGGTTATGCGATGGGAAGGCGGCGCCAAAGGCGCAGCCCCGCTGGCGTTGGTGGGCAAAGGCGTCGTGTTTGATACCGGGGGCATCAGCCTTAAGCCAGGCCTGGGCATGGAAGACATGACGATGGACATGGGCGGTGCCGGTGTCGTGGCCGGTGTCATGCGGTCCTTGGCGCTTCGCGGTGCGCGCGCGAATGTGGTGGGGCTGGTTGGCATCGTGGAAAACATGCCGTCGGGCAACGCGACGCGCCCCGGCGATGTCATCACCACGATGAAGGGTGACACGGTTGAGGTGATCAACACAGATGCCGAGGGGCGTTTGGTGCTCTGTGACGTGATGTGGTACGCACAGGACCGGTTCAAACCCGCCGCGATGATCGATCTGGCGACCTTAACTGGCGCGATCATCATCGGGTTGGGCCATGAAAACGCCGGTGTCTTCTCCAACGACGACGCTTTGTGCGATGCCTTCCTCAAGGCCGCACAGGCCGAAGGCGAAGGGGCGTGGCGGATGCCATTGGGGCAGGGCTATGACGATCTGCTCAAAAGCCGCATCGCGGATATGAAGAACATCGGCGGCCGGGCGGCGGGGTCGATCAGTGCGGCGCAATTCCTCAAGCGGTTCGTCAAAGACGACATGCCGTGGATTCACCTGGACATCGCAGGGGTCGCTTCGGTCAAGTCCGAGACGACATTGGCACCGGTGGGTGCGACGGGCTGGGGTGTGGCCGCATTGAACCGGTTGATCTCTGACCGTTTCGAAGAGGCATAAATCGCCATGGGGGCTGCCTATTTCTATCATCTGACGCGCAGGCCATTGGTCGATACGCTGATGATGTTGCTGGAAAAATCGCTCGAAAACGGCTGGCGGGTGGCGGTACGGGGCACCGATCAGATGGCCCTGACCGCCGTCGACCGGGCGCTGTGGCTGCGGCCTGTCGATGGATTTCTGCCGCATGGGATGGCGGGCGGGGCGCAGGACGCGGACCAGCCCGTGCTCCTCACGCTGGACGCTGCCGCCGCCAATGGCGCCAATTGCGTGATGGCAATCCATGGCGCCGAGGTAACAGCCCAGGAAGTTGCCGCACTTGATCGGGTCTGTATCCTGTTTGACGGCGATGATCCGCCCGCGCTCGACAAGGCGCGGGCGCAGTGGAAAGCCCTCAAAGACGCCGGCGCCTCCGCGCAATACTGGTCAGAAGAAAGCGGCCGCTGGGAGAAAAAAGCGCAGACGTGACCCCGACCTCGTTCTAAACTTTTTGGACCTCGAATACCCCCGGTTGCACGTCGCGGGTCGGAATTCCCCAAACCTGGTCAACCGGTCACCGCGTCAGGATCAATTCACCCTGTGAGATTTCGATCCGACCCCAGCGTTGCAGATACCCCATGCCCAGCAGTGATTGGTCCATCTGGCCCTGATTGACCACCGCCGCCACATCGGTGTCGCGCACGCTCCCCAGTTGAACGGTATTGAGCCGTACAAACGCGGTGCGTACCTCGCCATTGGCAGTGCCAGCGCGCCCCAGATATTGCAACGTGTCGGGTGCAAATCCGGCGCTGGCGGCATCGGCCTGCGATAAAACGATGTCGGTAGCACCGGTGTCGACAACAAAGCGGATGGGCGCGTCGTTCACCCGCGCGGTCAGGTAATAATGCCCGTCACGGCTGCGCGGAACGATGATCTGGCCCTGATCCGTGACGCCGATCTGCTGACGCGCGCCGTCGCGGGCGATGTCTTGCCACAGGCCAACGCCGGCCGCGCCCCCGACAAAGATCATTCCCCAGACCGCCGCCTGTTGCAGCGTCTTGTTCCACCGTTCGCGGCCTTGCATGAAAAACCAGCCGGCGACCATGGCCAGCAACACAATCAGGTAAATCAATCGCCCGGTTTCAATCTCTGCCATGGTGTGCCTCGCGTTGCGCTATGGGGCATATAGGCGGGCGGGCAGGTTTTGTCAGCCCGGCCCGGGGCCAAAACCGAAGGCCGACAGACCATCCAGCACGAATTGCACCGATAATGCGGCCAGCAACATCCCCAGAAGGCGGGTCACAATGTTGATGCCGGTCTTACCCATGACCCGTTCCAGCGATCCGCTGACCTGCATGGTCAGGCCCATCACCACCAGCGTCAGGGCGGTGATGACGATAATGGTTATCAGCCCCTCGGCGCCGGGTTTTTCGCCGGTCAGCAGAATGACCGAGGCAATGGCCCCGGGACCGGCAATCAGCGGGATCGCGAGGGGGAAAACCGACGGGTCTTCGTGGTCATCCTCATCAGCGCGGTCTTCGCGCCGTTTGGTACGGCGTTCAAACAACATGTCGAGCGCGGTAATGAACAGCAAGATGCCACCCGCCACCCGAAATGCAGCCATGGATATCCCAATGAACCCCAGCACGGCCTCGCCGAAGGCGGCAAAAATCAGCAGCACCAGCCCGGCCACAAACACCGCACGCCACGCGATGCGACGGCGTTCGGCGGCCGACATGCCAGTGGTCAACGCCAAAAACAGCGGTGCTATCGCGATCGGGTCGATCACGACAAACATCGTGACGAGGGCTGTGATCATATAGGCGGTGTCGAGTGTCATCTGCTGTTCCTTGGGGACCAGCCCCCAAACCCCCGCGGTATTTGTCGTCCGAAAAAGCGGGACAGACCACGTATCAGGTTCAGGCGGTGGCCTTTTCCAGTTTTTCCTGTGCGCCGACCCAAAGGCCCTCGGCGCGTTCCAGCGCGTCCATCACTTCGGCGTACTTCTTGTTCCAGACTTCAAGTTCGCCGTTTTTTCCGTCTTCGTAAAGGGCAGGATCAGCCAGCTTGCTTGCAAGCTTGTCGCGCATCTCGTTGATCTTCTCCATGCGCGCCTCTGCCTTGCGGACTTCGCTGCGCAGGGCCAGCACCTCATCGCGGCTGGCGCGTTTGGGTTTTGGAGCCTCTTTCGGCTTGGCGGCCTTGCTCACTGGCTTTTCCGGGGTCAGCAGCATCTTGCGGTAGGCCTCAAGGTCATCCTCGTAGGGTTCGACCGTACCGTTCGATACCAACCAGAGCCGATCTGCCACCATCGACAGCAAGTGCATGTCGTGGCTGACGAGGATCACCGCGCCGGAATAGCGGGTCAGCGCCTCGACCAGCGCTTCGCGCGATTCGATATCAAGGTGGTTGGTCGGTTCATCGAGGATCAGCAGATGCGGCGCATGCAAGGTGGCCAGCAGCAGCGACAAGCGTGCCTTTTGCCCACCGGACAGGCGGCCCACTTCGGTTTCGGCCTGTTCAGGGCCAAGGCCAAAGCCCGCGAGCTGCGCGCGCAGTTTCGATTGCATCACGCCGGGGCGCGCGCTGATCATATGCTGAAGCGGCGTTTCCTCGACGATCAGTTCATCCACCTGATGCTGGGCAAAGAAACCCACGCGCAGCTTGCTGGAGTTGATCTGTTTGCCCGCCATCAATGGCAAACGATCCGACAGCAGTTTCGCCAGCGTCGATTTGCCCTGACCGTTCTTGCCCAGCAGGGCGATGCGGTCGTCCTGATCAATGCGCAGGTTCAGGCGCGTCAGCACGGGGTTGTCGGCGGTATAGCCGACCGAGCCGTTTTCGATGTTGATGATCGGGGGCGACAGTTCCTCCGGCTCGGGGAAGGTGAAGACCTTGCGCGCCACATCCTCGGGCGCGGTGATC
>TARA_R110002049_G_scaffold39374_7_pt1 | contig 29009 bp, 22 predicted proteins | sample TARA_R110002049 | Tara Oceans TARA_R110002049 (sample SAMEA4396941) | marine metagenome | biome: Polar Biome; feature: [SRF] surface water layer (ENVO:00010504); material: water (ENVO:00002006), including particulate matter (ENVO:01000060) such as... | depth 5 m
ACTGTCCAAAAGTAATACCAACGATAATTAATATAGCTAAAGCTTTACCAAATTTTAAATGTTTTTTAAAACCAAAGAGCGCTGTTTCACCTGTAATTAATCCATAATTACCATAAGCAAACATTAATACTCCAGAAAACAAACAACTTAAAAGTAATACCCATAATAATTGCATGTTAAACTTACTTCCTGCCACAATCATTGAAGTAACACTACCTGTACCTATGGTGTAACCAATCGCAAAAATACCAGGTCCAAACCCTAATATTATGGCAATTATTTTTTTAAAAAATGATTTGTTAGGTGTTGTTGCATCCATAATATGAGTTCGTTTTTGGTTAGTTAGTTTTTGGTATTAGTTCCAGTCAGTGTGATGACTCTTTCCTGAAGCATCATCTAATCTGAGATACGTATGTGCTCCAAAATAATCACGTTGTGCTTGGATTACATTTGCCGAAGCATATGCCGTTGTTATTCCGTTTAAAAATTGAATTGCTTCACTCAAAGCTGGTGTTGCAACATCATTAAGAATACTTTGAGAAACTACCTTTTTTGCAGCTGGTTTATAGGTCTTAACTAAATCAATTAATTTAGGGTTAGTTAATATATTAGTTGTATGTTTAAATACTTCTACCAATTCTTCCATTAAGGTTGATCTTATAATGCAACCATTTGTCCAAATTCGAGCAATTTCACTAAGATTTAAATCCCATTCGAATTTATTTGAAGCTTCCGCAATTAATTTAAAGCCTTGATAATGATTGATAATTCTTGCAAATTGATAAGCTTCTAAAACGTCATTGGTTGTAATATTTAATTCTGAAGTCGTTTTAGTTTGAAATTTTTCATTTAATTGGATTCGCTCTTCTTTATAAAACGAAATATATCTTGAAAATAAAGCGGAAGCAATTAATGTACTAGGCACTCCAAGTTCTGCAGATGAAATGGCCGTCCAGTTTCCTGTACCCTTATTACCCGCTTTATCTAAAACTTTATTTACTAACCAATCGTCTCCTTCTTTCTTCTTAAAAATAGCAGTCGTTATTTCTAACAAATAACTATCTGCTATGTCCTTCCAAGATTGTAAAGTTTGAGATACCTCATCAGGATTTTGACCTAAAGTTTCTAAAATAGTAGACACCTCAGCTAACAATTGCATTTCTACATATTCTACTCCATTATGTACCATTTTTATAAATTGCCCACTTCCTTCTGGACCAACATATGTACAACAAGGCAAACCATTTTTGTCTTTTGCAGAAATAGTTTCTAAAAAAGGAGCTACCTTATTATAAGCATCGATATCTCCGCTTGGCATAATAGATGGCCCTTTTAGAGCCCCTTCTTCTCCTCCAGAAACTCCTGTTCCAATAAAATGAATCCCTTTAGTCTTTAAATAATCGTAACGTTCTTTAGTTTTCTTATAATTTGAATTTCCACCGTCTATTATGATATCATTTTCAGATAGATGAGGCAGCAAATCTTCAATAACGTAATCTATTGTTTTACCTGCATTCACCATTAACATAATGCGTCTTGGTTGTTGCAAAGAATTTACAAATGCCGAAATATCATCAAACGCTTCCGCTCGAGATAACTCAAGGTATTGAGCTTTAAAATTTATAGCAACATCTTCTTCTACACCATCCACATGCCTATTAAACATTGAAATTTTAAAACCGTTATTCGCCAAATTTCTACATAGGCTTTTTCCCATTACGCCTAAACCAAATAATCCAAATTCTGAGGTATTCATTAGTTCTTGTTTTATCTTTTTAATAATCTCTTGTGGTGATAAACTGATATCTATTTTAATAGCGCACTCAGGATTTTCTAAAGTATCAAATTGCGACTTTAATAATTCTGAAGGCATAAAATGGTCAGCTCTACTATTTACTCTTTCTAATATTTGATTGAAAGAACCCACTAAATGCACCCACTCTGTATCGTCTTCTATAGTATCACTTAATATATCTCGATATTTTTGCTTTAAAGCAGAACATACAATAACACAACTATTATTTTCTAGCTGCTTCTTTGCCAAGTCATTTAAAGTCTCTAACCAACCTTGTCTGTCATCATCATTTAAGGCTTGACCACTAGACATTTTTGTGATGTTACTTTCAGGATGAAAATCATCTCCATCAAAAAAAGGAATGCCTAAATCTTGAGCAAGTAAAGTTCCGATAGTGCTTTTTCCGCAACCTGAAACTCCCATGACATATATAACTTTTTTCAATGTATTAAGGTTTTTAGTTAGGATTTGTTCCTTCTCCTACAGTAGCTTCTTTAAACCACACCTCAGAATAACAACCGTTTGCATATTGTTTTGCAATGTCTCCATTGTATGTTTCCGAACCAGTGTACCACACTATATTGTCTTCTGGATTTTTACCATTAGTTTGGTTATATGCACCTTGTTTAAAATAGTTTATTTCGCCAGCATAAGCACTATCGCGCTCAACACCATCGCGTCCGATTGCAGCATATAATGACCATATTTGTTGAGGAATATCTTCTTTTCTTGCAAAGTCTGATTTCAATAAGTTTTTTGTGAATTTTACAGTTTCATGACCTTCACTTCTAAAAGTAAGGTACATAATGCCTTTATATACATTTATTTCGTAACTAAATTCTTCACCTAAAGCAATACCATCCTTTGGTTCTTCTGGATAAGTATTTGGACTATCACCTACAACTGACATATCATTTCCCCAAACCGCTGTAGAAAAATCCCATCGGCTAGAGTTATCGTCGCCATCTGTATTAATTTCATAGTTCCAAAACACAGAACCTTTAGTATGGCCAGGAAATTTTTTGTAAAATATCTTTATTGGTTCATTCTCATGACCTTCATCACTATGAATTTGTCCAACAACAACAGAATACGAAGCCGCTACTCTTGCATCACCAGACGTAGATACATGTTTTACCTTTAATGTACCTGTTAGTTTTCCTCCCACTTCAGGAATCCAATGATTTTTCTGACCCAATTCGGTTCTAGTATTACTTGATGTACGAGAAGTGACTCCTGAGTTTGGTGTTTTATAAACGACCCAATTGGTATCATTATCATTTTCGACATAGAAAAAATCATCTTTCGCGTAATTTACTAATGAATCACTATAGGTACCATCACCCAAAAGTATTTTCCACTCGTCCATAAAAGGTATTACATCACTTGGATAAATAATAGTCTTTTCTGTTTCAGAAGTTTCTTTAGAAGTAGTCTCTGTATTGTCTTTACAGGCTACAATTGCTAAAAGAGTAAATATTGATAATATCGATTTTTTCATGTTAAATTGATTTTTTTTATGAGAATGCAATTAATACATCAACTTCATCACTAAGTTTTCTTCTGTTTTAATTTGGCCAGAATTTGTTATGTTGTTTTCAGATTCTACATTGTTTTTTGCTCCCCAAAGTATAGAAACAAATTGCACCTTATTATCTTTAAATATATTGTTATTAATATTCACATTTACAATTCCATTATGGTTTAGTAGCCTTCTATTTTTTTCATTTGCGCCACAATTAGTAAACGCACTATTTGTAATTAAAAGGTTTCCACCAATTGTAGACTCATCATAACCACCTCTATAATAATCAACCACGTTTGCTTTTACATTATTAAAATTACAATTATTAATAGTTAAATATTCAGTATTGTAATCGCCTTTATCATTAGTTTCTTCCGATAACTCTATACCATTATCACAGTTTGAAATTGACGTATTTTCAAAAGTAATTCGTTCTGAAAATGATTCTTTATAAACTTTAAGCACGTAATTGAAATCACTAATTTTAACATTAGAAACCATTAACCCAAAATGGTTAGACATATTTTTATCTAAACTAGCAAAAGCATAGTTTGTATTGTTGTTTCCTTTTAAAACTACATTTTTAATCGTTAACTTCCCTTTTGATTCTAAAGAAAATAGTGGTGTATTTGCTGCGCCTGAATAAACCAAGTGTGCTTTTTCTTCGCTTTGTGACTGAATTGTAATAGTTTTATTAACCACTAAAGGTTTTCCTATATTATAAGCGCCTTTTGCTATGGCTATAACATCTCCATTAACGGCCTCGTTTATTTTTGTTTGTAGTTCTTCTGTTTTACTAACAACATGAATGGTTGGTTCTTTCGACGCAACTACGTTAGAATACCAAGACGTTCCATATTTAGATTTATCTAAGATATTTGGATTTGAAACATCAACACCTAAAGTCGCTCCAATACTGTTATTATCTTTTCTAGCTTTTCCAAATAAATCATTTTCAATAGTATTAAAATCAAACCCATAATAAGGTTTCACATCATTAGGTATACCTGTTGGAAGAAATATATTATAAGACACCTTTTTCAACTCTAAAGATGCCGAAATAATTCCGCCGTCAAAATCCTGGAATTTTAAACCTTTATTATCTACAACATTGTTTTTAAACAATACACCATCTGCTTTATCGTTTTCTACAACAATTTGCTCTAAACCTTTTTCATTGTAAATAACATTATTCGCTACCGTAGTTCTTATTGCTCTTGCAGAACGGATTTCAGATTTTGGTAATACATCTGCTTGTGTAATGTTTGTACCTACTCCAAATTGCCAAGGTGAGCTACAATTAACATAAGTATTGTACGCAACAACAACATCTGTTACTTGGTTGTAACGGTTTAATGGTGATTTCGGAATTCCATTCATTACAGCCAAAGGACTTCTAAAACTTGTTCCTATTAGATTATAGAAATAATTATTGGTAACCCAATGTCCTGTATTTATTATTCTGATTCCACCAACGTTTTTGTTAATGCCATCTCCAATAAAATAATTACCATCTATAATAGAATAATTTCCGTGACGTGTTACAAGCGAACCTTCACTTTTATAAAACACATTGTTTCTAAACTCATTAAAATTTGTTTTGCTTGAAATAACTTCGACTTCACCATTACATTCTTCAAACAAATTGTTTGCCACCATTGTATGACTTGGAGACATAGACGTGTAGCTATTTCCTAATTGAATGGTTTCTCCACTTGGGCCACCTTTCACAGGTCTTGGACCAAAATGGTTATTTACAATTTGGTGGTAATTATTAATACTCTCAACACCTTCAATACTTACTCTTACCGTTGGACCTCTATTTGTTTTACCTGCAATATAACAGTTACTTAACTCGTTGTGTCTTCCCCAAAATTGAACCCATAAATCGCTTTTATCACGTTTTGGTTTGTTAAAGTCTTCGATAACAGAATTGGTTAATTTACAATGACTAGCTATCTCATCTAAGGTATCTTTATGACTTATTTTAAAATCTACAACTGCACTAGATGGTGAATATCCATTTTTAAAATGCAAACCTTCTGCAATGAGATATTCGCCTCCAAATTTTAAATACGATTGTCCTTCAATACTAACTTCACCAGCCGTTTCTGCCTTTAAAGTTATAGGCTTATCTTCAGTTCCTTTACCTCTAAATTTAATTTCAAAGTCTTTATAGACACCGTTTTTTAATACAATATCATCACCAGGCTGAGCATTTTTAATTGCCTCTTCTAATTCGTCGATGTTAGAAACTAATTGATTTGAACTTGTGTTAGAATTAGTTTTTTCTCCACATGATAAAATCGATAATAACAAACCGAAAACTAATAGATATTTCTTCATTTATTTATTCTTTTAATTATTTAATGAACGACCTCAAGCTCATAATATTTTACTTTAGAATAAGCGCCTTCTGCTGTTGAGCCTAAATAATTTCCGGCTTTAAAATAATTTTCAAATGGCCATTTATTCATACTTACATCTTCGTAAACTAAAGGTGTTTCGCTGTTTAATTGTAATTCTAATCTTCCGGTTGATGCTGTAATTCTAAATTCAAATTCATCAAAACCAACATAACCCATATTTGTTGAGGCATCAACCCAAGTGGCACTTGAGGTTTCTAATAAATCGTCTCCAATTGTAGTTTCATCTACAAGTGATTTTTTGTAAGAATAAATGTAACCATCAATCCAACGTATTTTTATTAGAGGTGGTCCATTATTGGATGAAAACCCTTGAGTTGCCATATCTTCTAAAGAAATAATACCATGAATTTGCATCACAATGGTATTGTGATATTGTCTGTTGCTACTTACATTATCTTCCGAGATATCGACAATTTTTAATCGTCCTGTCATTGTTCCTCCTTCTTCCAGTGACCAATTTTCTCTAGCAATAGCAGGATTTATTAACTCTCTTAATTCTGTTCTAGAATAAGAACTATTTGTAGTTGAAACATCTGGAAATGTATAAAATTCTATTGACGAATCTGCAACATCATCATACATATAAGGCTGAATAGAAGTATTTGCTCTATAAGCACCATTTATCAATTCTGATGGTTGATACTCATCAGGACTACCATTATTATTTTCATCAACTGGCAAGGTCACTTTCCAATTAGAGAAATCTATATTAGCATAAACTTCTAAATTATCGTCATTAGGGTTTTCTATGTTTTCAAAAACAATATCATCTTCATTATCGCGATTAGAGCATCCTAAAGAAATCCCTACACAAATAAGTGATATTAAAATTCGTTTCATGAAACGGAAATTTATAATTGGTTAACCAGTTTGGTCAACCAAAAATATAATAATTTTTGAATCTTAACGCAATATTTAAGTTAATTCTGTATACAATACAGTTAATAGTACAAACAAAAATAAACTGACAGCAAAAACTTCACGTCTATGTCTATTCAAAAACCAATAACAAAAACTTAATATGCATTTATTTTATTTCCAAAAAGACTCAATTTCCTCTAATGATTTCCCTTTAGTCTCAGGAATAAATTTATAAGTAATGACAACGATTAGTAAAATAAAGGCAATAAAAATATAATAAGGAAGAGACCCACTCCATGTTGCGTTGTTGTTCATTTCACTTTCCATAACCACAGGAAACGATTGAGACACCACATAGTTTGCTGCCCATTGTGCGGCAACAGCTACTGACATAGCAACACTTCTTATTTTATTTGGAAACATTTCTGATAATAAGACCCAAACCACTGGTCCCATTGAAAGTGCAAAAGATGCAATAAATACCAAAACACCTATTAATGAAATTACACCTACAGCATCTAATTGTAATGAAAGTGCTAATAATAAAAAGCCAACAATCATACCAATAGACCCAATATATAACAATGGTTTTCTTCCAAATTTATCAACTGTATACATTGCTATAAACGTAAATACAAGGTTCACAAAGGCTAATAAAATCTGCTGCTTTAAAACGTCATCTTTACCAAAACCTAAAGCTTTTTCAAAAATATCTGCACCATAATAAAGTACAGCATTAATACCTGTAAATTGTTGCAATACAGAAAGCCCTGTACCGATTACAATAATTGCTAATATTGCTTTAGAAAAATAATTAACTTTTACTTTACTACTACCTTCCGCATCTAAAGAGCTTTTAATTTCCTCAATTTCTATTAGTGCATTCTCTTTGCTATGAATTTTGTTTAAAATCTCTAAAGCTTTCCCTTCCTCACCTTTTAGAGCAAGCCATCTCGGACTTTTAGGAATAAAAAACATTAGAAATAAGAATAAACCACTAGGAATTAACTCTGACCAAAACATACGTTTCCAACCAAAAGCAATATTTTCGGCTTCAGTTAAACCGTTACCTATAAAATAAGTTGCTAAGAAAACCACAAAGAAACCTACAACGATAGCTAACTGATAATAGGTTACCATACGTCCTCTAATATTACTAGGTGCAATTTCAGCAATGTACATTGGTGCATTCATAGAAGCAATACCAATACCTAAACCTCCAATAATCCTGAATATAACAAGAACACTAACTGTTTCTGGAAAAATTGATGGCAAGCCAGATCCCCAAGCAGATAACGAAAATAATATTGCTGATATAATGAGAGACCATTTACGTCCAATTTTGATACTAAGTGGTCCCGCAACAATAGCACCAACAAAACAACCTAAAAGTGCACTACCAACAACCCAACCTTTAGTAGCTGCATCGAGTTCAAAATATTTACTTAAAAAGAATTGTGCACCATTAATTACTCCGGTGTCATATCCAAAAAGCAATCCTCCTAATGCAGACACAGCCGCAATAAGGATTAAGTATGTTTTTTTAGTCATTTTAAATGTTGTTTAGTTTATTTAAGAGGCTTAAAAATAAAACAAATTAACCAATAAATACGCCTTGCGAGCGCTGCAAATTGTTAAATAAATATTTTAGAATTATTGGGACAACAGAATTGTTGAGTAATCAAAAAAAAAAAAGGCTCTAACATTTCTGTTAAAGCCTCTGGTACTCAAGGTGGGTACAAAACCATGAAACCTAAAGAAATCAAAAGAAACAAAAACCCTTATTTTATTAAGGCAAATACACATTACTAAAATTTATATTTGCTTTTATCTGCTTTTGTTTTCATATTTTTGCTACTATTTTGTTACTGATTTTAAATTGAAAAGAATGAGCGTAAAACTTAGAGAAAGAAAACTAGCCAAAGGAGCTATTAAATTCTATTTAGACATTTATCATAACAAAGAACGATATTACGAGTTCCTAGATTTCAAAATTGCCCCTACTGAAAACAAGAACTCAAGAGCAGAGAAAAAACAATTGGCTGAACTGATACGTTCAAATCGAGAAATAGAATTAATTACGGAAGGAACTAATTATATTCCCAAGCATATTAAATCAATTAAATACAATGATTTCGTTAAATCTTTCATAGACAATTACCAAAAGAGAGATATTAGAATGATAATTGCTACTAACAATAAATTCAAAGAATTTGTCAACAATAAAAACCTAAAGCTTTCGGATATAAACCCTTCTATTATGAACGGATACAAGGATTTCTTAAATGATAGAGCTGGTCTAAATGGGGACTCACCACATAATTACTACACAAGATTTAAAAAAATCCTAAAGGAAGCATTAAACAAAGGATTGATAAAAACTAATCCTTCAGATGGAATAAAGTTCAGAAAAAAAAGAAACTCCGATGATTTAACCAAACAAGTTCTTACAACAAACGAACTCCAAACTTTAGCACAAACAAAATGTGGAAATAATGAAGTTAAAAAAGCATTTTTATTTGCATGCTACACAGGTTTAGGCTACGCAGAAATCAAAGAATTAACATGGGAAAAGGTTAAAAACAATAGACTTATTACCAGAAGAGCAAAAACGGACCAAAAAATTGAAATAAAGTTAAAAGAAAGTTTAGTCAATCTTATGGGTAAGAAGAAGAAAAATTCAGATCTAATTTTTAACTTAACCTCTGAAAGTGGAGCGACAATCTCTGACAATGGGATAAATAAATGTATAAAAAATTGGGTTAAGAGAGGGAAAATAGACAAACATATAACTTTCTATTGCGGAAGACACACTTTCGCAACTCAGTTACTTACATATGGAGCAAATTTAAAAACAGTTGCTGATGCCTTGGGGCACACAAACACAAGAAATACAATAAAATATCTAAACTATATTGACAGTTTGAAAGATGACGCTGTTGACAACCTACCTGAAATTTATACTTGAAACATGAGAAGTTATTGATATCTAAATAGAATTAAATGTTCTTACTTAACAAAATAGTAGTTAAGCACCTTAATCTTAAACAAATAATCATACTTAGCCTGTAATAAATCTGATTCATTTTTAATATAATCTGACTTACTTTTTAAGAAATCAAAACTAGTGATCAAACCTTCAATGTATTTTTTTTGATTTATAGGAAATGCTTCTCTCTGGAAATTTGACGCAGAGATAGCCGAGTCTAAGCTCGCCTTGGCCGTTAAAACATTATTATAGGCTTTTTCAATTTTATTTTTAAGTTGGCTTTTCTGACTGATTAATTCAACCTTATTAATTTCTAATTCAATTTTAGATTTATTTAAATTTGTTTTGCTTACAAATTTATTAAAAATAGGAACTGTCAAACTCAAACCTATATAATGCGTTCTGTTATTATTTAATTGCACAAAAAAACCATTATCCTCAAACTGTTCGGTATCTTGATTAAAAACCAAATCATTTTGTCCTAAGATATGGTAATAATTACTTCCGTAATTGTAGTTTAAATTTAGTTTAGGATAAAAATTAGCTTTTGCAATTTTGATGTTTTTTTCATTTACCTCAGAAGATAACTCTGTTGATTTTAATTGTGGGTTTGTTTTAAGAGCTACCTTAAAAATGGATTGAGGAGTATTCGAAAAAACAATGCTTTCAAAATCTGATAAATCTATATCTTCTACATCAAAACTTTCAATATCATTTATATCTATCAGCTCTTTAAGTGCTATTTTACTATTCTTAAAATTATTTTTTGCAATTAATAGTTCTTTAGTATCAGATGACCAAATCGACTCCATTTGTAAAAGTTCACTTTTAGATGTCAAAAAAGATTCATATAGTTGTTTTAAACGACTCACTTCTTGCCTGCTAATTTCAACTTGCTCTTTGGCTACATCAACAATTTCCTTATTAAACAAAACAGTAAGATAGTTATTGGTAATATTTAATGCTAAATCTAAATACACCTGATCTAAATCTGCCAACCCTTTTTCCGAAAGAAGCTTAGCTCTTTGTAAACTATACTTATTTGTAAAACCATTAAAGACATTTATAGAAGAAGACAAACTAAAACTATTAAAGCTACTTTCTAATTGCCCAACACTTGTAGAAACATTAAAAGAATTACCTAAACTAAATCCTTGAGACCCATTAAAGGTGACATCTGGATAGTAACTGCCTTTTGAATACATAATATCTTCATTAAAAGACTTGTTCTGTAATTGTTGCTTCAGAATATCTATGTTATTACTTTTTGCGTGATTAATGCAATCCTCTAAGGACCATTTGTCCTGAGAGTAGACACTAAGTTTTAAAAAAAATAAAAAACATAAAAGTAGGTGTTTCATAAATTACTCTTTACTCAATTGATAATACATTAAAGGTATAAAATACAAGCTAATAAATGTACCTAATATCATTCCTCCAATTACGGTTAATGCCAAAGGCTTTTGTAATTCTGCACCAAGACCAGTCATAAAAAGAAATGGAGTTAATGCCAAAATAGTTGTTAAAGAAGTCATTAAAATAGGTTTCAATCTTAGTTTACCTCCTTGCTTAATAGCCTCTTCTTTTGGCAATCCTTTTTTACGTAATAAATTAATAGTATGTATTTTCAAAATGCTATCATTTATAATTACACCACTCATTACTACGATACCAATGGCAGCCATAACATTAATTGTGCCACCAAAGAGCCAAAGTAAAAGTAGTGCACCTCCAACATCAATGGGTATTTCTAATAAAATAATGAGTGGTTGCCACAAAGACTCAAACTGTGCTGCCATAATAAAATAGAGTAGCAGTAATGCCACAATTATAACTGTAATTAACTCTGAATTTAATTTTTTTAAAGACAACCAACTACCTACAAATTTTACATTAAAATCTTTACTACTCATAAAGATTCTTTTAATATCATTTATATCTTCGTCAATAGAATTACTTAAATTGTTAATGTTATATCCTAGATATTCACCATTTCGGTTTGCAGTTATCGTTTTATACTGCTGGATGTTTTTAACCTTAATTAAATTCTTTACAGGTATATTAACATTATTCTCATTTCTAACCAACAGATTATAAATAATATCCTCAAAGTTTTTGCTTTCGTAGTTTAATTTAATGGGAATAAATTTTTGTGCAGTTTTTAAATTATCTACAAAATTTTCATTAAATGCCGTTTTTAATTCATTAATAAGATTTTCATAATTAACATTATATAACAATACATTCTCGTGTATTATTTGAATAGAAGCCGTTTGTTGTAAAGGAATATTGGAACTTGTTTTGTCAAATAGAAGTGTATCAACACTCATTAATTTATCTTCAGAGGGCACCTCTAAAGACGTTTTAGAAAATACTTGAGCTGTAAGCTCACTTTTATCTGTTCCAAATATATACTCAAATATGGTTTTAGGAGCAGTGTATTTAACAATACTATTAGGGAATACATTTTGAATCTTTTCTTGAAAAGTTAATTTTATTTGTTCCAGTTGTTTTTCACTTGTTGTTTTAATATAAATAGATGCTTCCGAAAAACTTTTAGTATTATCACGTTTTAATAAGAATTGTTGTTCACCTGTTTGAGAAAACTGTAAATCTATATTTGGGATATCTTTTAAAAATCCTTGAATTCGGTTTTGATTTTCAGAGACATTTATATTCTCATTCCAGTCAATATTAGCTATAGTTTCATTCTGATTTATTTCAGGTAATTGTGTATAATCCATAATTTGAAATAATACAATTGCTATTATCATACTTATTATAGATATACCATATACTAGCCATTTTCGATCAAAGAAAAAATGATAACCTACTTCGTACCAATTCTCAATATTTTGTGTTTTGGTATTCAACTTTAACCATTTTTCAAATCTAAAATTCTTGTTTTTAAGCTGCTTATAAATTACAGGAATTAAAACAATAGATACTATAAGAGAAGAACCTAAACCAATAGAAACAGCTATAGCTTGGTCATAAAATAGAGCTCCAGTGATTCCGCTTAAAAAAAGCAACGGTAAAAACACAGAGCAAGTAGTTAAAACCGAACTTATTAAAGGCGTAACAATCTCATTTGTACCTTCTGCACAGGCTTCATGAAGATTTAAGCCAATTTCTAACTTTTGAGTAATATTATCTATTACGATAATAGCATTGTCTATCATCATCCCCACTCCAAGAATTAAACCAGATAATGAAATTATGTTTATCGACAAACCAAAAACATACATTAACAATAAGCTAACAATTAACGAAACAGGAATACTAACAGCGATAATTAGAGGTGACTTCACATCCTTTAAAAAGAAAAACATAATAAGAACAGCCAATATGCTTCCAATCCATAAACTCGATTTTAAATTATCAATGGATAGTTTAAGAAGTTTAGTTTGATCTTGATTAGTTGAAAACTCTAAATTAGAATAATCATTTTTAAAAGATGCGGTTAAAACCTCTAATGACTCCTTTAAATCATAAACTCTAGCATCTGCTTGTTTTATGATTGCTAATACTATGGCACGTTTTCCATTGAGATAGACTAGACCTCTGTCTTTTTTGGGTTGCAATACAACAGTTGCTAAATCTTTAAGCTTAAATAGTTTTTTATTAATAATAAGATAAATATCCTCAATATCTGTTTTAGTTCTTAGAGGGTTTGAGAACTTAAAATTATATTGATAAATACCATTTTGTACTATTAGATTCCCCAACTCAAAGTTATTCTGAGTAATGGAACTGATAAGTTCGTTGTTGGTAATATTCAAACTCTGTAACTTATCCTTATTTGGTGTCACTACAATTTCAGATTGTGTTTGGCCACTCATATCTGCCAAAGCAATATCTGGTAATTGTTCTATACGTTTTTTTAAAACTGTTTCTGTGAACTCACTTAATTCTAAAAAACGTTCTCCGCTATAATTATCCTTTAAAGACACTGTTAAATTTAAAATAGGAATATCTGTTGCTGATGCTTTTATGACTTTTGGTCTATCCAAATCTCTTGGCAAAAAGTTTAGTGATGCATCTACTTTTTCATTTGTTTCAATAAAAGCATAGTCAGTATTGGTACCGAATTCAAAAATGAGTTTTAGAGTTGCAAAACCATCTCTCGTTTCTGTTTCAATATCCTTAAGATTCGCAACTTGTAATAATTGATTACGTAGAGGCCTTACGACATTAGTTTCTAATTCCATAGCCGTATTATTTTGGTAAGCGAGCTGCACAGTAATTTCGGGAATAGCAATATCCGGCATTAATGAAGTCGGTATACGAAAGGAAGCCACAATACCTAACAATAAAAAAGCTAATGTTGCCATAAATACAGCAACGGGTCTATCGATAAAGAATTTTATCACGAGGTTAAATTAATAAATTGAAATAATAAAAAGCAAAAGTTCATTCAGCTAAAATATATAAACTAATCTTCAATTAGAACTTAGTTAAAAAGATTTAGAACATTGGTAATATTTTAACATACCAACAGAAAGCTTTTAGCTTACTAATAGCTCAATAAATGCTAATTACCTGAAATTTAAGGTGAAAGACATTTTTTTATTTAAAAATATTATTAAGTTTAAGTAAATTATTCATAAAAACATTAAATCATGAAAAACAAAAAAATTCAATTATCGACGTTATTTTTAGCATTTGCTCTTGGTGGAGCTATTTTCATGCAATCCAATTCATTTGCACAAAATCAAAATAAGTTAACTCAGATTGGTGTTATTGGCATTGATTGTGGAGCGGGTGAAACACGAAATGCAGTAGTCTATGATGCTGACAACACAAAATGCGAATATCACAATAATAGATGTTGCTGCCCAAACGATTTTTAAAAATCGTTTAAGCAAATGAAGAAGATAGAGCAGTAAGCAATTACTGTTCTATTTAATTTATAATACTAAATGTAATACCATAGTAAAAATGAAGAAAAGCTTAATCCTCCTTAGTTTAATACTTACTATTTTTTCTTGTAAGGATAATACATCATCACCAAAAGAAAATAAGGCAGATGTTATCACTATTGATATTAATGATTCAGAATCAAAAAGTGATTTGTCATTTTTTGATATAATTTCAGATCTAAAAGTTATTGAATTAAAAGGAATACCAGAGCTCAATCAAATTGGCAGAATAAAAAAAGTAGTCCAATACGATGGTAAATTTCTCGTTTATGATGATTTAAAATCAAATATTCTAATATTTAATTCCAATGGTTTATATGAACGCTTACTTGGAGAAAGGGGAGCAGGGCCGCAACAATATGAAAGAATAAGTGATTTTGACATTAATAAAAAACAAAACAAAATTTATATATTAAATAATCCATATCTTTTGTCTTATGATTTTAATGGCAAATTTATTGATAAAAAATTATTGGATTTTTATCCTGTAAAAATGAGTGTAATGAATGATAGCAACATTGCATTTAATTTACCAACTTTAGATGACGAATTCTGTCATTTAATTTTCTCTGACGGTAATGGAGATTTAATTTCTAAGAGTGCTTGCTATGAGGTTTTTGGTGGATTTATTGGTAACTCAAGAACAGGAGGTGTTAACTCCGTAACTAGCAAGACTTATTATAATTACACAGGAATATCTGATATTTATGAAATAGATAGCGAGTACAATTTCAATATCAAATTTAAATTTAATTTGGGAGCTGATATGTGGCCATCAGAAAAACAAGAAAACGTTGGTGACTTCCGTAAGAGATTCAAAAGCAATACTGTCTCGTTCTTATATAATAGTTATTTTATTAACGAAAACTGGATGATATTCGAATATAAAATTAGTGGAAAAGAAAACACCCTAAAAGCTCACTACGATATCAAAAGGAATGAACTTTTTACCAGCAAATCTTTTAAAGATGGTAAATTAATAGACTTACTTGGAGTACCTGTTGGACTGGATGAAGAGCTAAGGATTATATCTAGTATAGATTTTGAGGAATATAATGAATTAAAAGATATTGATAACATAAAAGAAACTATCAAGGAATTCGATGAGAATTTATACAATGGATTAAACAAATTATCATTATCAAATACATATTTATTAATAACATACACCATTGAAAAATAGAAAACCATTTCGAAACTTGATAATATTTTTTTTGCTATTAATGTTGTTTTCTTGCAAAAATGAAAGTCAAATCAAGAACCAAGAGCCTTTTAAAAATCTAGTCAAGGTAGTAGAAGTAGAAAAACCTATTATAGACCTTGGAAGAGTTGACAAAAGAAGTCTTAATCAAGAAATAATAACAATAGAATTTAACCTTAATAACATCTCATCAAATTCTATAAAAATAGACAAGATAGAATCTAGTTGTACTTGCACGGTATCTAGTTACCCCAAAGCATTAATTGAATCAAATTCGTCATTCTGGATTACGGCAACCTATGATAATCTATCACCAGGTTATTTTGAACAAGATTTGGTTGTATACTTTGAGGGTTCTGATGCTTCACCAGTTCTGTTAGTTTTCCGAGGTAATATCCTATGATGAAATTCAAGTTATTTCAACATTTTAATAACTAACCCCTGATTGACAATTGAGTAGGTTATTAATTAAGAGTCAAAAAGATAAATCAACAGAAAATCAGTCAATTAATTTCAATTTTACCTTAGCATCATGTGCAAGATTCATATTTCCAGAAACAATAACCGTATCTCCAATTTTAATCCCTTCTATTAAAGCATAACTAGTACTGGTTTCATCTAATACTTTTACATAGTTCCATTTAGACAATCCATTCTCATATGTAAAGACAACTTCCCGATTTGACCGAAGAACCAATCCTTCTTTAGGAACAACAATCATGTCTTTAATTGGTTTGCTCGCGATAACTTTCACATTCATTCCATCATATAGTTTATCCCCATCTGCATTTATATTAGCTTTTATTTGTATTAAACCATTCTTGTCGACGATTGGGTTTATTTCTGTTATATAACCGTGATAAGTACTATCTGAATTTGTAAATAAACTAACGGAAACCTCTTGATGAAGCGCTATAAAAGTGAGTTCATTCTCTAATATAAAAAAGACAACTTCTAAGTTCTGACTATTAATAATCGTACAGAAGATATCTGCTGTAGTAATAAAATTACCCGTTTTAACCTTTATATTCGCTACAACTCCAGAAAAAGGCGCTTTAATAATTGTTTGTTTGTAAAGTAAATTCGCTTTTTCTAAAGCATTCTCAGCTTCATAAACACCACTTTTTATTTTTAGACTTTTTAGTAGGTTTAAATCAATAGATTCATCAGACGTTCCACCTACGCCATAATTAATTTTCTCTTCTTGCAGCTTATTTCTGGCCTTATCTAAATCTATTTTAGCTTTGTCGAGTTGATTAGCCAAAACAGCATTATCTAATACTGCTAGGGTTTGTCCTTTAGTAACTTTTTGACCATTCTTAACTTTTATAGAAGCAATACGTTCACTAGTTTTAAAACGGATTTCTGATTTTTTAAGAGCTTCTACTATACCATTAGCAATTATTTCTTTGTTGAAATCAGCCACTTTTATAACTTTAGTCGTTACGGATAACCCTTGAGGCCCAATCCCAGTTGAAGTGGATTCTTCAGAATATTCCTCTTTGATTGTATCATTACAATTGAAAACTAAAAGTAAGAGAAAAAAGCAAAAAAATTTGTTCATCTATTTAAAATTTAAAAATAAAAAGATATATATTTAATAGTAGATTTTTAATTTTATTTCGGTTACTTTCATCATCTAAAACTGACAACAAAGTTTCTTTCCTTCTCGGGAATTTCAATAAAAATCTAATAAATTAATTACCCTTAGGTTCTATATAAAACCGATATTTCCTTCTCTTTATTTTTTCTGGAAATAAATACTATAAGGTTAATGTTTTTTATCCAAGTTATAAAAATAGGCTTCTGATGATAAAAAATAGGAATTTTTGTTTTAAAAAAAACTTAAACAGCTAGAAGTAAGCTAACCGCTTACCTATATTGGATTAATAAGATAATAACACTAACAACATTTAAAAAATTTTTATGTTTACATAAATTTGTGACAAATTGGGAATATCTTCATTTAAAGTATTTGTAGTTTTTATTATCCTAACAATAGTAGGTGTTTTTATTATACCACAACTTTCTGTAAAATTGAACCCAAGTAGCAGCTTACCTTCAATTACTGTTACTTACAATTGGGCAAATGCTTCTCCATATGTTTTAGAGCGTGATGTCACTTCCGTTTTGGAAAGTGGGTTTAGTAGTATTAAAGGCTTACAGAACCTAGATTCTAGATCATCTAAAGGCATAGGGTCAATCACCTTAAGTTTTGATAAATATACCAATATAGATAACGCACGTTTTGAGACCGCAACGATTATAAGGCAATTATACAAACAATTACCTAAGCGAGCTTCTTATCCAACGATTAGTGTTAACCGACCAGATGATGAAGAGCTGCGTGCTTTTTTAAGCTATAGTATTAACGCTGAAGCCAATCCTTTCGATATTCAAGAGACGGTTAAAACACAAATTGAACCAATAATAGGTTCTATAAATAATATTGATAAAACTGAGGTCTATGGAGCTAACCCTAAAGAATATTTTTTAAATTATAATACTGCTCTTCTACAAACCCTTAAATTGAATAGGCAAGATTTAATTACAGCTATAAATAATGTGTTTAATAAAAAAACATTGGGCGAGATTAAATACAATAAAAATTATATCACCTTATCTATTCAACCTGCAACTGAAGATTTGGATTGGCATATTCCAGTAAAAAAGGTTAACAATAGAATTATATATTTAGATGAGCTAACTACAATAAAAGAGTTAGAGCAAGAAGCCCAAAGTTATTACCGTATTAATGGTAAAAATGCTATTATTCTGGCTGTTTATGCTGCTAAAGAAGCTAATACTATTCATTTAGCGCATAATGTTGATGAAGCATTAGAACTTCTAAAGCAAAGTTTACCAAAGGAGTATAAGATAATAAAGTCTTATGATAGCACCAATTACTTAAAAACAGAACTCAATAAAATCTACGAGCGTTCGTTTTACACCATCTTAATTCTATTAGTTTTCATACTACTAGTAAGTAAAAGTATCAAATACTTATTTTTAACAGTAGTGAGTCTAATTGCTAATATCTCCTTTGCCTTTCTTTTGTATTATACTTTAGAGGTAGAAATACAATTATACTCTTTGGCAGGCATTACCATATCACTTGGACTTATTATAGATAATATTATTGTAACGATTGATCATATAAGGCACCAAAATAACAAAAATGTCTTTATCCCTATTTTGGCATCTACATTAACTACGGTTGGAGCATTATCCATTATTTACTTTTTAGACGACAAATACAAAGCTAATCTTATAGACTTTGCTCTGGTCATAATTGTCAACCTAAGCGTTTCATTAATTATAGCCTTCTTCTTAATTCCGGCACTATTAGAAAAAATTAAGTTGCCGCTAAAAAAAGAAAAACTTTGGACACAAAAGTTAAAAGAAAAATTCTATAAATTTTATTTTAGAGTCATTCGTTTTCAAATTCGATTTAAAAAACTAAGTATAATAATCATTATACTTAGTTTTGGCTTACCTATTTTTTTCTTGCCTCAAAAGTTAGAATCTAATAATAAATGGTACGAAAAAGCATATAATTCGACTTTAGGTAATGAATGGTATTTAGAAACCGTGAGACCACATTTAGACCGCTATCTAGGAGGTTCTTTGCGTTTGTTCTCTAATTATGTTTTTGATAGCGCCTATTACAGCCGTAATGAGGAAACACAATTATTTGTTACTGCTTCAATGGAAAAAGGTGCAACTGTCCATCAAATGAATACCGTTTTTATTGAACTAGAAAATTATTTAACTCAATATGGAGAAATAAAGCAATATAATACTTGGGTTAGCAGTGGTGATTATGGGCATTTAGAAATCACTTTTAAAGATAAGTATGCTAAATCTTCGTTTCCATTTGTTCTGAAATCACGATTAGTTAAAAAAGCATTAGATTTTGGAGGGATAGATTGGAGTATTCATGGAGTTGGTAACGGCTTTAATAATGGAGGCAATAACAATGAGCCTATAAACTTCTCGATTAAAGCGAAAGGTTACAATTACGATGCACTTAATATTTGGGCAGACACTTTCAAAATAGCTTTGTTAAAGCACCCAAGAATACAAAACGTTCTCATTAGAGAGAATAGCTACTGGGTAAAAGAACCCTCTTATGAATATCGTTTCACATTAGATAAAGAGAGATTGGCAATAGCAGATGTCTCTCCCACACGACTAGTTAATGAGTTAAAAGATTTAACTTTATCTAAATCCGAAGATATTTCCTTGAATATTAACGGAAAACACACTCCTATTCGTTTTGAATCAAACAAAGCAAAAGCCTTCGATATTTGGAAAATAAAAAATGCCCCATTAGATAGTTTAGACTCGCCCATTTTACTCAAAGATATTGCAGATATTTCAAAAGTGCGTGAAGAAGAAAATATTTATAAAGAAAATCAAGAATATATTAGATTAGTAGAATTTCAATATACGGGTGTTGCTAAATTTGGTTCTAAGTTTTTGGATGAAAAACTGGAAGAACTAGAAACTAAATTACCTCTTGGTTACACTTTTAATCGTTCAGAACAGAAATGGCTTTTCAGTGAAGATAAGAATAGTAATTATGCTTTTTTATTAATATTGGTGTTAAGTATCATTTATCTAATTTGTAGTATTTTATTTGAAAGTTTAAAGCAGCCTTTTATTATATTGAGTGTAATACCAATTTCATTTATTGGAGTATTTTTAACTTTCTACTTATTAGGCTTTAATTTCGATCAAGGCGGTATAGCGAGCTTTGTATTATTAAGTGGTATCACTGTAAATGCCTCGATTTTCATAATTAATGGTTTTAATAAACTAAAAAAAGAATTTCCTGATCAAAATACTATTGTATTATATTTAGAATCCTTTAAACAAAAGATATTTCCAATAATGCTTACCATTATTTCTACTATTTTAGGATTTATTCCTTTTATAAAGGATGGACAGAATGAAGTGTTTTGGTTTGCTTTGGGCGTAGGCACGATAGGTGGATTACTATTTTCTTTAATCGGTATATTATTTTATTTGCCAATTTTTACTTTGAAGAAAAAAAAATAAAAAAGTAAGCAAAAAGCATACTTTTTGTATGCTGAATCATTACCCTAACTATTAATGAATTCATAATTTTGAGTCAACCAGTAATTTTGCTGGTACAATTTATAATTCTACTTTATTATGAAAAAAAAATTTTTAGGTCTTAGTATGATTACTTTACTATTTGTCGGAGTGATTTCTTTAGGAACGACTCAAGATGCTGTCGCACAAGTTAATCATCTTACACAAGCTATTTCGCAAGAGGGTAGCAAAGGAGATTTATATGGTAATGCAGAAGGTACAAAGTACTGCTGTAAAGCAAGTGAATACAAAGAGTGTGGGGCATCTGCTTGTCCTTAATTATTATAGCAGAGTCAATCATTATTGACTCTGCTTTTTTTTAATACAATGAATATCAACTAATACTAAAGGCAACTCCTATTTTTACTGCACCCCTTTCAAAATAAAATAACCAAACTCGCATGAAAAACTTTCTTTTTCCATTATTAGGAATCATACTCTTTATGTTCAATTGTAAAAGCTCTGATTTAAGCATAAAAACAATTGAGGTTACATCGGATATAAAAAATAACGTAGAATTATCAGATATAGCCAAAGTCAATAATATAGTGTCATTAGAATATAATGGTTTTGATTTATTTAGTGAAATAGCAAGTATAAATAGATTAGATGATAAAATAATAATCCATTCCCTAAACCCATCGATGATTTCTATTGCTAACGAAAACGGACAGATTATCAATCAGCTAAAACCAGATGATACAGATCCATTTTCTATAAATGGCATAACTGAAGTTAAATTATATAATAATTTTATTTATGTTTTAGATAGAGAGCACTTTCAAATAAATAAAATGAATATTGAGTTGGAACGGTTGTCAAATGTAAAATTGAATTATTATATTCAATCATTTGAACCTTTAGATAATGAAGTCTATTTTCTTTACGCAGGTCATGAAAAGACTGAAAATAATTCTGGAATGTTTTTAATCTATGATAGTAAAGAGCAAAAGCTATTAGATGATTTGATACCGATACATTTAAATACTCCTAATTTTTTTAAATTTATGACTAGAAACCATATTATAAGATTAAGTAATAATAATTTTTTACTTTGGGATAGTTCAAAAAATTACATTTATAATTATTCTGACAGTTTAGAAGAAAACTATTTTATAGATTATGGGTCTAGAAAATTAGATGACTCTTTTTATGAAACAGCTACTTTTGGGAACTCATATGAGTTTTTAACTGAAATGAGAAAACTTAATTATGCATTCAGACATTTTAATATTAAGTCTAATGATAATTATCTCAATTTCAGTTACGAAATGGAGGGAGGTTTTATTAATACACTTTATAATACTCAAACGGGAAAGACTTATAATTATAAAAATGTTAATGATAATCTTATAACAGGATTGTCTATGCCAGGTTTAAATTATTTTAATTATTTAACAGAGAAAGATGAGTTCATTATTTATTTATCATATGAATATCTCTCTAAAACAGAAAACGAAATTTTAAAAGCTGCTTATGATAACAATGAAGATGTTTTAGTTTTTGGAACTTTAAAATTTTAACATCATTTTACCCTGTATATTGCACTCAGGAACAAAACCATATGATCTAGAATCAATTGAATTATGACGGTTGTCTCCCATCATAAAATAGTAGTTATTTTTAAAGATGTAATTTCGTTTCTCTCCATAATCTAATTGAAAATCTATCTTTTCATAATTTTTAATGATGCTTTTGTAAAAATCGTAATTCATATATGTCATTACTATTCCACAACCTTTTTTAGGAATTATTATTGCACCATAATTATCTTGAGTCCATTCTGTTTGTTTAGAAATTGGGAAAATATTATAGCTGTGAGAAGTACTATTTTGTATTTTTTTTTTAAGTTTTGATTTTTCCTCTATATTTAAATCATTATATTCACTATTGGATAAGTTTTGATATATCTCAAATTCATGCTTACTTTCTTCAATATAATCATAACAAAAATTTACACTTTGGGTCAACAGTATACTATTTACGTACGTATTTGTATTTTTAATTTGAAGAGTATCACCAGGAAGCCCAATTATTCGTTTAACTAAAAATTTTGTGTTACTCTCTGTAGATTTAAAAACAACAATATTTTCTCTAGAGAATTTCTCGAATGCTTTTAACGGAGTATATAGGTTAAAATCATCTCCCCTATTGCTTATAAATAAACTTCCGACTACAGGTATATCGCATGCATAAATAGGGATTTTTGACCCATATAAAAATTTGTTCACCAAAATATAATCATTTGGTGATAAAGTACGCTCCATTGAACGAGTAGGTATAAAGTAAACATCAAAAAAAAAGGTTCTTATAAATATTGTTAAACAAACAGGCAATATTAGCAAACTAAAATATTTAATAAATGCGTAAGGAACCTTAGGTAACTTCTTCTTCAAAAATTGTGAAATAAACTGCGTGGACAGAATATCCGATATTATTAACAATAAAACAGAAACCCAAAACAATCTAGACCAAAGAAAAAATAATATGGTTAGCGTAAAAAATATGAGAAAAAAAAAGTATTTCTTCTGGTATAAATAATTCATCTAAATAAAAGTAATTGAAACAATGAATAAAAATTAAATATACCCTCTTTCTCTTGCGGCCATAATAAGTTCTCTATCACTTTCAGTTTTAGTTTTAAAATATTCTTTTAAAACTCGTTTTCTTTTTTCAATACCAGATTTCGACATTGGAATGTATTTAGTTAAATCTTTAGCTTTTGTACCATTCGAAATTTCTTTCAAAATTTGGATGCTAATATTATCAAGATGAAAGTTAGACTTATGTCTATTTTTTAAAATTTCAGATATTTTTTTTCCATAGTGTAACTTCCCTACCAAAATACGATGAACAGCTGTGACTAAATCCATTGCGGATATTTCAGATTTTAATAAGAACCCTTCAGGATTGAGTAAATTTAATACATTATTAATTCTAATAGTATCATCATAAGATGTAATCACTAATAGTTTAGTTTCGGTAGAATGAGTCCTTATCCATTTACCTAAATCTTCACCAATATTCATTTTATACTTTTCACAAGGTGGTAAACTAAGATCTAATACTATTAAATCATATCCTCCAGTATTACAAGAATATTTAATTTTTTCTACGGCACTATTAAAATTAACCGCATAATCAATTTCTAATTTAGCATCACTAAAACTTGAGAAGCCGAATTTGAGAGCTGTCTTGTATCCATCGATAATTATTAAATGATCATCAACGATTAAAATTGAATAGTTTTTTTTCATTAGAATAGATAAATAAAAATAGGATAATTGCAATTCAGTCTTAGGGGATTAAATTTCAATCTGCTTTTTTAGGCTATCACTGTTAAAAGTATAAAAAAAACTCATATTTAGTCAACTATCATATCATTATTTTGTAAGAATTCTTACTAGATATGCTTTTTTATATAATTCTACAGATTTATTTATTAAACTTGCTTATTAAAACAAACCTCCGATTATCAGTTACATACACTTGGAGATAATCTAAAAACCGTTGCTGATGCATTAGGACATACTAATACCCGAAATACTAAAGTATCTTAATTATATTGATAGCTTAAAGGATGAAGCTATTGATAATTTAACTGAATTAAATTTAGAATTATGAAAGATGATTATTTATTTTTTATTGGCTGTTATGAATCCTATAGTATTGAAATTGAGACTACAGTACTTAATTTATTCAAAACAGGAATAGAAAATGGCGAAATATTCGACCCATCTTCTCGTCAAGCTTATATCTACTTGAGGGCAAACACAGAAAACTTAACAGCAATTATTGAACCTTATCAAGATATTTTTTCAAAACTTATAAATAATGAGTATAACAAAGGACACGAGTATAAGGTAATAAATCAAAAAATAACTCCAATGCTGAATAAGCTGAAGAATAATAACAATTCTTTAGAAACTTTTTTAGACAATTCAGCCAAATTATTATCCTTTCAAGATCTTCTTAGGGATTATTCTGACTACCATGACATTTATAGTTTGATGTTCGACGCAAATAGATTTGAAGGATACAAATATTTAAAAAAATTTAAGATAATTGACAGTTCGAAAAAATTAAATGAACACCCTTTATATATAGAACTAACTGAGTTAGCTTCTGGTAAAGACATAAATATTTTAAGCGAAAAAATAAAAATAAACGCTCACAGCAAAGCTTATACAACTATCCCAAAATATAATCTAGAAAATATTCAAGTAATTATTAATCGTAATTTCTATAAATTAGAACATAAACAGTTAAGTCAACTTTCAAATAAAGGATTCTTTAAATACCTAATTGATGATATAATTGACAATGATTACACTACTTACCTTGATTATCTCAAAGTTATTTGTATAAACCCTGAATTACACAGGTCGTACATCCGCTTTAAAGGTGATAACCACTTGGGATGCCTGTTATTCAAAAAATTAAAAATAACTACATCAAAAAAAATCGCACAATATGAATTGTTGCGAAGCAAAAAGAATGTCTCACTCTCTGAAACCAGTATCTCTAAAGCACTTAAAGAGACAACTAAAAATACCGAAAGAAATGAGGAATTGGTAAATACAATATTAAATTTACTTTCCAAAATACAATCAAATCGATAGATAATTGTTAAAAAAAACTTCAATTAACCTTGAAAATTGAAGAGTTAATAAAATTCACATTTCTTTCGAAGATATTGCACCCGATATCAAAATCAGGTGTAGCTGCACCATTTTTATAATTCATAAATTAAATAAAAATGGATAAAATAATAAAAACTTTAAATGAAATATTGAATTGTCTTTATAGACAAAAACAAGTATTAACATTCGAAGAAGCTTGTCGCTATTGTGGCACTTCTGCAAGTAGTATGTATAAGCATACTTCTGCTAATAAAATACCATTCTACAAACCTGAAGGTAAACTAATTTACTTTAAGCGTGAAGACTTAGATGCTTGGATGCTGCGTAATCGTAATGCTTCAATCGAAGAACTTGAGCAAATTGCATCTAGACATAGCATTTCTAAACGCAATAATTATTAGTTATGTCAAAGTCGAAAAAAGAAAAAGAAGCAGTTAAAACAGAAGTTTTACTGCTTCTACTCGAAGGCACTAGAGATTTAATGTCTAGAGATAAAGAACTACATGGAATTAGAATTTTTCTATGTCTGAATGAAAATCCTAACATGGGAAAAATTGCAACACTTAGATTAAACGTAATAAGCCCAAAGCCATGAAATATCTTAGAATTGGTACGGAATACTACAAGAAAATTAGAAAGCCACTACCAAGTGGTGGTTTTTCTAACGAATTAGTAAGATGGAAAAAATCTGAACTTATAACCGACGAAGGAAAAGATTCCCTTGATAAAATTGAAAAATATGATGGATTTATTTGCATACCTTCCCATACAAGCTATAAGCAGACAGTTGGTGGATTTTATAACAAATACCACAAAGTTGAGCACAAATTTATACCTGGAGAGTTTAATACTATCACTTATTTTCTTAAGCACATATTTGGAGAACACTACGATATAGCTCTAGATTATCTAACTATCTTATGGAAATATCCAAAACAAACATTACCTATTGTTTGTCTCGTTAGCAATGAAAGGAACACAGGAAAGTCAACATTTCTTAATTTTCTTAAATTAATTTTTCAAGAGAACCTGACTATCAATACTAACGATGATTTTAGAGGTCGGTTTAACTCAGATTGGGGATTCAAAACATTAATCTGTATTGACGAAGTACTATTAGAGAAACGAGAAGATAGTGAACGTTTAAAACATCTTTCTACAGCTAAGTCTTATAAAGTAGAATCAAAAGGTATCGATAAAATAGAAATACCTTTCTATGGTAAGTTTATTTTATGTACTAATAATGAAGATTCATTTATTTCCATAGAGGAAGAAGAAATCAGGTATTGGGTAATAAAAGTACATCCTTTTAAAAAGGAAAACCCAGAACTCTTTGCAATTTTAGAAAGTGAATTAAAACACTTTATGTATTTCCTTGATAACAGAAAAATTAAATCAAAGAAAAAATCAAGAATGTGGTTTAGTGCAGAAGAAATACATACTGAAGCTTTAGAAACTTTAAAATCTGGTAATGAGAATAGTGTTGTTAGAGAAATTAAACAACTACTTTCCGAAGAATTTCAAAAGTTCGAAGTTGAAGAAATCAAGTACACAGCGTCAGATTTAGTCAAAAAACTTCAAGATGTAAATTTTCGAGCAACTTCGAGTAGAGTCGCATATATACTAAAAAAATACTTTAAGTTAATTCCTATTAACTCTTCATACAAGAAGTATTACTTAAGTATTTCAAGTACCGAAAATGAAATTCTTGAAACTACAAATGTAAAAGGTCGTTACTATACGTTCTACCAAAATGATTTTTTGAATTAGTATTTACTGTTGAATTGTTGAAATAAAAATTATTCAACAATTCAACAGTATTTAATAACCAGCTACAGAAAATCAAGAATGTCCTAACGAAATATCAAACACAAATAAACGCAACAACCTTGTTGCAATGACCTTGTTGCAGTTGCAACAACGCCGTTGTTGATGTAGCAACAATTTCTAACGCTATAGCAAACATAAATAAGCTGTTTTGCGCCCTGTAAAGGTTTTTAACAACCATTTCAAACGTGTAAAACGCAATCTTAACATCAATAATTGTCACAAGGGAACCTTTTTAAAACATAATTTGACGATATTATTTAATCTATTTTCAACAATTCAACAGTTATTTATAATTCTGTTTTGTCTACCATTTCCTTTTTCTATGTTTATGCTTCCTAAGAATTTAATAATAGCTAATTCTCTTTTACTATTAAAAAAATAATCCGCCTTTTGATTAGGCGAAAGATTGTAGATTTCATATGCCTAAAAACAAACTAACCCTATCACAACTAGAACAATACTTATCTAAAGCAGCATGGATTCTTAAATGACGTATTGACGCTTCAGATTTCAAAGTGTATATTTTTCAATACAGTCTTTTGGCAAATAAATAAAAATGGATTAGCACAAAAAGCAAAGGTTGTATTCTATAACAAAGAAGGTAAACGTACTAACTATTTTAAAGTGCCTTATAAAAACCAAGATGGCTTTTATAGTTGTCTATTTGGAGAACATCTTTTAAAGAACAATACAAAACCTATTGTTTTGGTTGAAAGTGAAAAAACAGCTCTAGTTAGTGCAATAAAGCTATCAAAATACACATGGTTAGCATACGGTGGGATTAATGGTCTTACCGAGACAAAACTTGAAGCTTTAAAAAATCAAAAAATTATTATAATACCAGATATGAGTAAAAAGGCTGTAGATATTATTAATAATAAAATATCTAGAATTAAAGAGTTAAATATAAAAGCCAAAGTCTTTGATATGTCAAACAATAAAGATGATAATGAACTAAAAAAAACAGGGTGGTATAATTGCGATATTGAAGATGTTTTACGATTATAATAATACACTTTACATAAATATTTTTAAAATCCAATTTGTAATACCAATTTGATTATTCAATCTTTTATATTTATACTTTGAAGATTCTTTACTTTTAGTATCTTTAAATTCCCTTAGTTAATTTCTTATAGCTCATTATTTTTTAAATTTAAGAATTCGTAAAGTTTTAACTTTTCGCTAGATTAATATGCCTAAACAAATTAACCAAAATCCTGAGCAAATCGCTCGTGATAAAATTGACGAAATGCTTCGCCAAGCCGGTTGGGTTGTGCAATCAAAAAACAAAGTTGATTTGTCTGCAAGCAAGGGAGTTGCAGTACGTGAATACCAAACTGATGTTGGTCCTGCAGATTTTGTTTTGTTTGTAAACCGAAAACCAGTCGGAATTATAGAAGCAAAACGCGAAGATGAAGGACACAGACTAACAGTTGTTGAGGAACAATCCTCAAACTACGCCAACGCAAAACTAAAATACTTAAATAACGACCCTTTACCTTTCGTTTATGAAAGCACAGGAACAATAACACGTTTTACAGATTATCGAGACCCAAAACCAAGAGGGAGAAATGTTTTTAGTTTTCATAAACCAGAAACAATTGCTGAATGGTTAAAAAAGGATAAAAGTCTTCGAAAAAGATTGTTATCAATTCCTGCTTTAGATGAAACAGGACTTCGTCCTGCTCAA
>TARA_R110002049_G_scaffold44333_4_pt1 | contig 28939 bp, 26 predicted proteins | sample TARA_R110002049 | Tara Oceans TARA_R110002049 (sample SAMEA4396941) | marine metagenome | biome: Polar Biome; feature: [SRF] surface water layer (ENVO:00010504); material: water (ENVO:00002006), including particulate matter (ENVO:01000060) such as... | depth 5 m
CTCCGAGAAAAAAGCGCGCGAGAAGGCCGAGGCCATCCGCCGTGCCCGCAAGCTGGCGCGCAAGAAATTGCAACGCGAAGGCATGATGTAAATCATGCCCGCGTAACGCGACAGATTTACGAAACCCCCGTGGCCTGATGGCGGCGGGGGTTTTGTTTTTGCTGGGGTAAAAACGCCGCATTTGAAAACCCCCTGCCACCCCGGGGTGTACGCAGGGTTTGCAAAGGCATCCCGAATATTGCATCCCACCATCGTTGGAGCTGTTTTGCGCTTCGGCTACTGATGTCGAGGTGAATTTATGGACGTGGTCATTATTGGCGCAGGGCTGTCTGGGCTAACAGCCGCGGCAGTGTTGCGCGAAGCAGGCGCAAAAGTGCAACTTCTCGAAGCGGATGCGCATATCGGAGGTCGTATTCGCGCCCTACGTGATCCGATCAGTGGTGATGCAGTTGCCGATCTCGGCCCGACTTGGGTTTGGCCAAGGCACCAACCCGTGGTCGCGCGCTGGCTGAACACGCTTGGAGCACCAACTTTTGAGCAATATAATCAAGGTGATGCTGTCGTCGTCGGGTACGGGCCTAAGCCGGTTCGCCAACCGCTGCCAGGACAGGACGGTATGGTCCGCATCGCGGGCGGACCAACGGCGCTCATCGACATCCTTGCCAACCGCATTGGCCAAGAAAACATCCGCACGTCAGCGCCTGTCACTGAAGTGTCCGAAGATGGGCCGGGCCAGATGGCCGTCCATCTAAGTTCAGGCGAGGTTATCACCGCCAAAAAGGTGATTATCTCGGTGCCACTTCGTGTTGCAGCCACAACCATGCACCTCCCCTGGGCGTCCCCCACTCTGATGGATACCGTGCGTAGAATGCCAACATGGATGAGCACCCACGCCAAAGCCGTTGCGCTCTACCATAGGCCATTTTGGCGCGACGATGGACTGTCCGGCAGGATCGCCAGCCGTACCGGACCGCTTGGCGAAGTGCATGACCACACAGGTGTGAACAATACGCCTGCCGCGCTGTTCGGCTTTGTAAGCTGGACAGCGGAACAACGGCGCGCAGAGCCAGAGCGCCTGAGGCAGGCAATCCTCGACCAGCTTTCAGATTGCTTTGGGAATGCTGCCGCGCAGCCCCTTGAATTGGCGATCCAAGACTGGGCGATGAACCCGCGCATCGTGACCGAATTGGATACCTTGCACCCCGCAACCCATCCCGACATCGGTCCAGCCTACCTAAGGCAACCGCATCTTGATGGTCGCGTTCGGTTTGCTGTGTCTGAGGCGTCCGAGCGTAGCCCCGGTCTAATCGAAGGGGCTCTAGCGATAGGAGAGAGCGCCGCCTTGGCGTTGCTCAGCGCGGATTTATAGGGTCAAGATTTTGCAAGAGAAGGCGCGCAGTGCACTTTCCCTTAATGATGGCCGCCTACATGAAACCGAAACTGTGATCGGTCGTCGCGCGCTCAAACCGGACCACAGATGTAATTCGGTTGCACCCCACAACACCAAGTTTCTTTCGCCACTTCAGCCCCGCATTAAACGCGCCGGGCCATCACCTTAATCGTAGGTCCGCTGATCCTCGATCACCACACCGTCCTTGGCCAAGCTGCCCGGTGCCACCAGTTCAACCTTGCCCTTCAATTTCAACACCTGCGCCACCGTCTGCGCGAACACCTCAGCATCGCCGCCCGATGCCTCAATTTGCACCGTCATCACGTCCTGCTCACCCGCACGCGCCACGATCACCCGCGCCTTTGCGATTTCGTCATGATGCGCCACCAGCGCCGCCACCTGTTCAGGCCGTACAAACATGCCCTTGATCTTGGCCGTTTGATCGGCGCGGCCCATCCAGCCCTTGATGCGCATATTGGTCCGCCCACAAGGCGACACGCCATCCATCACCGCAGACAGATCCCCCGTGGCAAAGCGGATCAGCGGGTAATCGGGGTTCAACGTCGTCACCACAACCTCGCCCACCTCGCCCGGTGCCACAGGATCACCCGTGCCGGGGGTCACGATTTCAACGATCACATGTTCATCCACGATCAACCCCTCCACCGCGGGGGTTTCATAGGCGATATTGCCCAGATCGGCGGTGGCATAGGATTGCAGACAGGTAATACCCCGCTCCGCGTAATAGGCCCGCAAGGACGGGAACAGCGCGCCGCCGCCCACCGCCGCCTTGGTAAAGCCCAAGGTCACGCCCATCTCGTCGGCCTTGTCCAAAATCACCTTGAGGTAATCCGGCGTGCCGGCATAAGCGGTACTGCCCACATCGCGCGCCGCGATCACCTGCAATTCGGTCTGCCCGGTCCCGGCAGGCAGCACAGTGGCCCCCACCGCCCGCGCCCCGGATTCAAAAATCATCCCCGCAGGCGTCAAATGATAGCCAAAGCAGTTCTGAATAATATCGCCTTCACCAATCCCCGCCGCATGCAGAAACCGCCCCATGCGCCACCAGTCGGGGTCATTGCTGGACGGCTCATAGATCGGCCCGGGCGACTGAAACACATGGCTGAACCCATGCGCGGGGCGCGTGGTGAACCCGCCAAAAGGCGCAGATGCGGCTTGTGCCTTGCCCAACTCGGACTTGCGCAGCACCGGCAATGCCGCCAGCGCCGCCGCATCGGTAATCGCGTCAGGATCAACCCCATCCAACGCCCCCGCGTAACCCGGCACCCCCTGCGCACGCGCGATCTGGGCTGGCAAGGCTTTGGCCAATGCCACCGCCCGCGCATCGCCACTGCGGGTTTCGAGATCGTCAAAAAAGGGCTTCATCAGCATCCCGTCACTTTCTTACATCGCATTTCGTCTGTGGGGTTTGTCGTCGTTCGCTTAGCTCAGCCAACGCTTGCGGCGGCGATAGCTGCGCACGTCGCGAAACGATTTACGCCCCTCGTCCGACATCCCAAGGTAAAATTCCTTAACGTCCTGATTTTCGCGCAGGTCTTTGGCCGGGCCATCCATCACCACACGGCCCGATTCCAGAATATAACCATAATGCGCAAACCGCAGCGCCACATTGGTGTTCTGCTCGGCCAACAAAAAGGTCACGCCTTCCTTTTCGTTCACCGATTTCACGATCTCGAAAATCTGTTCGACCAGTTGCGGCGCCAGCCCCATCGACGGCTCGTCCAACAGGATGGTCTCAGGGCGGCTCATCAACGCGCGCCCGATGGCACACATCTGCTGTTCCCCACCCGAGGTATAGCCCGCCTGGCTTTTGCGCCGCTCGCGCAGACGCGGGAAGTACGTGTACACCATTTCCAGATCTGCCGCCGTCGCGCCCTTGCCGTCCGTACGGGTATAGGCCCCGGTCAGCAGGTTTTCCTCGATCGTCAGATGCTCAAAACAATGACGGCCTTCCATCACCTGCACGACCCCGCGCTTGACGGTTTCGGCAGGGTCCTGATGTTGAATGTCACCACCGCGATACTTGATCGACCCTTTGGTCACCTCGCCCCGCTCAGACGCCAGCAACCCCGATATCGCCTTCAGCGTCGTGGTCTTGCCGGCACCATTGCCCCCCAACAGGGCAGTGATTCCGCCCTTGGGCACATTCAGGCTGACGCCTTTCAACACGAGGATCACGTGATTATAGATCACCTCGATGTTGTTGACCTCAAGCAGGTTTTCAACGGCCACATCATTGGTATTGGCGGCATCCAGCATCTGGCTTCACCCTTTGCAAAATTCGTAAAATTCCCCGGCCACGCCGCGATTGGCGCAGCCGGGAAAGTGCCGCTTACTTGCAGCTGCTTTCGATCTTGTTTTCCGCCGCATAGGCTGCGGAATCCTCATCAATCAACGGCTGGATCACATCCATGTCAGTGGCGCCAAATTCGGAAATCAGATTCCATTCCTTGGCCGTCGCATCCCACTGGGTCACGCCCACCAGTCCGGTGCCACCGTGGTTCGCACAGGACACTTTGAACGATGGACCAAAGCCCGGCAGGCCAAGCGCCGCCATCTTCTCTTCGGTGATCTCCAGCGCTTCCATGCCATCACGCATCTGGGCCGGGGTGATGTCCATTGTGCCGTGGATGTCCTGCGCGGTTTTGGCTGCCTCGGCCGCCAGCATCGCGGCATAAAGCCCACGGTTATACAGAACCGTACCGATCTGGTCGCCGTTGCCCGCCGCTTTGCCCTTGTCGACCACATGCGTCTTGATGTCGTCAAATACCGGGAAATCGTCGCCCACACCGTGGAACGTCAACGCCTTGTACCCGTTAGCCGCGTCGCCCGCTGCCAACACATCGTTTTCCGACCCGGACCACCAGATGCCGATAAAGTTCTCCATCGGGAACCGGATGTTGGCCGCTTCTTGAACCGCAACCTGGTTCATCACACCCCAACCATACATGATCACGTAATCAGGCTTGTCGCGGCGAATTTGCAGCCACTGCGATTTCTGCTCCTGACCGGGGTGATCCACCGGCACTTCGGTAAATTCGAAACCGTGCTTTGCCGCCAGTTCCTGCAAGGTGCGGATCGGCTCCTTGCCATAGGCAGAGTTGTGATAGACGAGCGAGATTTTCTTGCCCTTCAGATCGCCGCCATTCTCGGACAACAGATAGTTGATCGCCCCAGACGCGCCGTTCCAATAGTTCGCAGGATAGTTGAACGTGTGGCTAAATACGTCGCCGTTCGCGGCCGACGTCCGGCCATAGCCCATGGTGTGCATCGGAATATCATCCGCCGTGGTCTTGGGGATCAGCTGATAGGTGATACCGGTCGACAGGGGCTGATACACCAACCCGCCGCTGTCCTTCAGCGACTCGTAACATTCCACACCCTTTTCGGTGTTATACGCGGTTTCGCATTCCGGCACCTGCGTCATCACCCCACCGATACCGCCGTCACGTTCGTTCAGCATGGTGAAATAATCCGCATAGCCATCGGCAAAGGGAATGCCCCCCGCCGCATAAGGCCCCGTGCGATAGCTCAGCGATGGGAATACGAGATCCGCCATGACGGGGCTTGCAGCCATCAGGCCTGCAACTGCCAGTGTACCTAGTTTATATTTCATCGGTTTTTCCTCCCTGGATGTGTCCGATTTGGTTTCACAGGATGGGGTTCACCCCCCCACCTTCTTTTCGCGACCTGCCCCGCTAGTGCGGGAAGGGCCACAATCTCAGCTTTTCCTTGGCGACACGCCACAGCTGCGCAATGCCGTGCGGCTCTGCCACAAGGAAAATGATGATCAGCGCGCCGACGATCACCAACTGCAAATGCGCCACGATGTCCGTGGGCCAACCCAGCCAGTCGACGCCGACGATCTTCAGCAGCACGGGCAACAGCACCAAAAACGCCGCCCCCGCGAAGGACCCGAATATCGACCCCAACCCGCCGATGATGATCATGAACAACACCAGGAACGACTTGGTGATGCCAAAGGCTTCGCCCACTTCCACGGCACCCAGATAGATCGCGAAAAACAACGCCCCAGAGATGCCGATGAAAAACGACGATACCGCAAAGGCCGTCAGCTTGGCGCGCAACGGGTTCACTCCGATGATCTCGGCGGCGATATCCATATCCCGGATCGCCATCCACTTGCGCCCCACCGACCCGCGCGTCAGATTGCGCGCCACCACGGCGGAAAAGATCGTGAAGATCAGGCAGAACATATAGGTTGCCCAGGCCTCCGTATTTGGCCCGGTCACAAAGATGCCGAACACATCCCGTTCGGGCGCCGAAATCTGACCCGAGGCGGAATAGTTGTAAAACCACGGCACCCGGTTGAACAGCCACACCAGGAAAAACTGCGCCGCCAGCGTCGCCACCGCCAGATAAAACCCCTTGATCCGCAAACTGGGCAAACCAAACAACACGCCCACAGCCGCGGTAATCGCGCCGGCCAGCAACACATGAATGAACATGCTGACATCGGGCATCGCAGTCATCAGCTTGTAACAGGCATAAGCGCCCACAGCCATGAACCCGCCCGTGCCCAGCGACACCTGCCCGCAGTAGCCCACCAGAATATTCAGCCCAATCGCCGCGATGGCATAAATCAAGAAAGGCATGAACAACGAGTTCACCCAATAGTCGTTGACCATGAAAGGAATAACCACCACCGCAATGAACAACACCAGATAGTACCGATAGCGGTCGAACTTGATCGGGAATGTCTGCTGGTCCTGCGGGTAGGACGTGTTGAAATCACCTGCTTCACGGTAAAACATTAGACGTCCTCTGCTTTCTTTTTGGTCTTAAATATTCCCGGGGTCTGGGGCTGGCCCCAGTCCACCTTCGCCACGGGCCCACGCCCCGCCATTATGTTTGGTGGGTTCAGATCAAACGCGCTCAATGATCTTCTCCCCAAACAGGCCCTGCGGACGGAACACCAGAAACAGCAGCGCCAACATATAGGCAAACCAGTTTTCGGTCGCGCCACCAAGGAAGGGCGCCCCAATCAGGAACTCAAACAGCTTCTCACCCACGCCAATGATCAACCCGCCGACAATCGCACCGGGGATCGACGTGAACCCGCCCAGCATCAACACCGGCAACGCCTTGAGCGCGATCAGCGATAGCGAAAACTGCACGCCCGATTTTGCGCCCCACATGATCCCCGCCACCAGTGCGACAAACCCCGCCAGCGACCAGACCAGTATCCAGATGAAATTCAGCGACACGCCCACCGACAGCGCCGCCTGATGGTCATCCGCCACGGCCCGCATCGCGCGGCCCTGTTTGGTGTATTGGGCAAACATCACCAGCCCGATCACAAGGATCGCAGCGACGATCGACGCCACGATATCAAGGTTGTCGATAAAGAACCCGTAACCGATCGCGTTAAAGGTAAACTCGTCCAGCCAGACGTTGATGCCCTGCGGCAGGCCCACGTCCAGCGTCTTGATCTCAGACCCCCACATCAGGTCGCCCACCCCTTCGAGGAAATAGGCCAGACCAATGGTCGCCATGAACAGGATGATCGGCTCTTGCCCCACCAGATGCCGGAACACGAACCGCTGCACACACCAGGCAAGGAAGATCATCACCACCATCGTCAGGAAAATCGCCAGCAGCGCCGGTACATGCCAGCCAAAGTGGTGCAGGTTGGTGCCAAAGATTGCGTTGATCAGATGCGAAAACGGCACCTGCCCGTCGATGATCCCCACCAGTGTCAGCGCCGCAAAAAGCGCCATCACCCCTTGGGCGTAATTGAAAATGCCGCTCGCCTTGTAGATCAGCACGAACCCCAGCGCGACCAGCGCGTATAACACCCCCGCCATCAACCCATTGAGGAAGACCTCGATTGTAAACGCCAGTTGCTCAGGCATCAGATGTCCCTCTCAAAGTCAGTCTGGTGGAATGGTTGTGCCGCACTGCGGCAGTGTACGCCCGGTGCACGCCCGGTGTACGTCGTGTGACATTTAACCTGGCGTTAACAAACTCAGTCATGGGCCACCCCCAAATAGGCGTCGATAACCTCTTGATTGTTGCGCACGTCATGTGGTGTGCCATCGCCAATCTTGCGGCCGTAATCCATCACAACCACCCGGTCGGACAGGTCCATCACCACGCCCATGTCATGTTCAATCAGCGCAATCGTGGTGCCAAATTCGTCGTTTACGTCCAGGATAAATCGGCTCATGTCCTCTTTTTCCTCGACGTTCATCCCCGCCATCGGCTCGTCCAGCAGCAGGATCGTCGGCTCCGCCGCCAGCGCGCGCGCCAGCTCGACGCGTTTCTTCAACCCATATGGCAGACGCGAAACCGGTGTTTTGCGGATGGCCTGAATCTCAAGGAAATCAATGACTTTCTCGGCAAGTTCGCGGTTGGCTGTTTCCTCCCGCTCGGCCTTACCCTTCCAGATCGACTGCGCCAGCATTCCGGTTTTCATATGGGTCAGGCGGCCGGTCATCACGTTGTCCAGCACGCTCATTCCCTCGAACAAGGCGATGTTCTGGAACGTCCGCGCGATCCCCTGCTGGGCCACCTCAAAGGGCTTCATCGGCGGACGACGCGTGCCTTTATACCAAACCTCGCCCTCTTGGGGCACATAGAACCCACTGATAACATTCAACATTGACGATTTCCCCGCGCCGTTCGGCCCGATGATGGCGCGAATTTCGCCCTCGCGGATATCAAACGAAATATCCTTGATCGCCTCCACCCCGCCAAAGCGCAGGGTGATGTTCTTCATCTCCATCACCACGGGCCCAATCGTGCGGCCATCTGCGGTGGTATAGCTGTCAGCCTGATCTTTCACAGCGCGAAACCCCTTGTATTTATGGCCACACTCATTCCGCCGCCATCCGTGCCGCTGTCGGCTGCACCGCCGCGGTGCGGATTTCCAGCGTGGCTTTGATGCTGCCCTTGCGGCCATCTTCATAGGTCACTTCGGTCTCTGTGCTGATGCTTTTGGACCCGTCATAAAGCGCTGCGATGATGTCGGCATATTTCTCTTCGATGATCTTGCGACGCACCTTGCGCGTGCGTGTCAATTCACCGTCATCGGCGTCCAATTCCTTGTGCAGCACCACAAAGCGATGCACCTGACAGCCCGACAACATTTCGTCCTCGGCAACAGATCGGTTCACCTCTTCCACATGGCTCTGGATCGTGTCCATCACCTGTGGATGACGGGCCAATTCCTGATAGGACGCATAGCCGATGTTGTTCCGCTCTGCCCAATTACCCACCGCCGTCAGGTCGATGTTGATAAAGGCGGTGCATTCCGTGCGGGTATTGCCAAAAACAACAACCTCAAGAATGTTGGGAAAGAATTTCAGTTTGTTTTCAACATATTTAGGCGCAAACAACCGCCCGTCTGCCATCTGACCCACATCTTTGGCGCGGTCGATGATGCGCAGATGACCACTGCTTTCCTCGATGAAACCCGCGTCCCCCGTGGCAACCCAGCCTTCCGCATCTTTAGTATCGGCTGTGCTTTCGGGGTTCTTGTAGTATTCCACAAAAACACCGGGCGAGCGGTAGAACACCTCACCATTCTCAGCGATTTTCAACTCCACACCGGGGCAGGTCACACCGACAGTATCGCTGCGAACCTCGCCATCAGGCTGCGCCGTGATGAACACCGTCGCCTCGGTCTGACCGTAAAGCTGTTTAAGGTTGATGCCCAAACTGCGATAGAAATCAAAAATCTCAGGCCCGATCGCCTCGCCCGCCGTATAGCCGACGCGCACACGGCTGAACCCCAGCGTGTTTTTCAGCGGGCCGTAGATCATCATCTCGCCCAGCGCATATTTAGCCCGATCCCAGAACGACACTTGCTTACCATCCAGAATGGCCGGACCCACCTTGCGGGCATGGGCCATGAACACATCAAACAGCCATTTCTTGAAACGGCTGGCATCCTCCATGCGGATCATCACGCTGGTCAACTGCGTTTCAAAAACACGCGGCGGGGCAAAGTAGTAGGTCGGCCCGATTTCGCGCAGATCGACATGCATCGTATCCGCGCTTTCGGGGCAGTTGGTGCAGAAACCGACCCACAGCGCCTGACCCACCGAGAATATGAAATCCCCAACCCACGCCATTGGCAAATAAGCCAGGATGTCATCATCACGTTGCAGATTATCAAAGGCGGACGAGGATTTGGCGGTCTCGATCACGTTGCGATTGCTCAGCACCACGCCTTTGGGTTTACCCGTTGTACCGGAGGTATAGAGCATCACACCCGTTGAATCGTAGTCCAGCTTGGCCTGACGCGCCTCCAACTCGGCGATGTGTTTTTCGCGGTTCGCACGGCCCATGTCCTGCACGGCGGTATATTGATCCAGCGCTTTGTGGTCGTATTTACGCAAACCTCGTGGATCGAGATAAATCATGCGTTCAAATTCGGGCAGTTGGTCCTGCACGTCGATGATCTTGTCGACCTGCTCCTGATCGCCGACCACGGCAAAACGCGCGCCGCAATGTGCCATGACATAGGCCATCTCTTCGGCGTTGGCGTCCTGATACAGCGGCACCGGCACACCGCCCGCCATCTGCGTGGCCATCATCGCCCAGTACAGATAGGGTCGGTTGCGCCCGATCACAGCGACAAAATCGCCTTCGTTGATGCCCAGTTCCAACAGGCCCAGCGCCAGCGCCTCGACCTCGTCGCGGGTCTGGGACCAGGTCCAGCTTTGCCAGATCCCATACTCTTTTTCCCGATACGCGGGCGCATTGGTGAATTCACGTGCGTTGCGATGCAACAGCGCCGGGACGGACTGCGGTCCGTCAGCGCGCGTCAGCGGCTTGGCCAAATTGTCTTCCTCCCATTCCTGCCATTTTTCCGGCAGGTTCGATCGCTTGTGCGATTCCCATGTTGCACAAGGATGTTCTCTTTGGTGTGGAGGTCAACTTTTACCTGAAGTTTTCGCAATCCTTTCGAATTGTTACAAGATGGCCCTAAGGGCTATTCGATACCGTTTGCACGCTGCAATTCTCGCACATAGACAACTATTTTGGCGACCTCTTCGAGTGTGACCCCCTCTACCGGGGGCATGTTGCCAAAGGGCCAATGGTGCTGTCGCACGCCCGTCGTTGCCGCCGCCAGAAACGCACGGTCGCCGTGGTGGCCGGGTTCGTAAATCTTGTGGACCAGTGGCGGCCCCACCCCATCACGCCCCGCCGCGCTCTCGCCATGGCAGGCGGCGCATTTGGTATCAAAAATGCCTTTGCCCTCTGTCGCCTCGGCGCTCAGGGTGCCTGGTACGGCAACCTCTGCCAAAGGCGCGCCAGTGGGGTCCTCGCCTGCTGGCCAGAAAATATACGTTGCGCCCAGCAGCAGCCCGATGGCCACGATAATCGTTACTTTTTGCATTATCTTCCGGTTCCTTGGGCTATGGTTTCGCTGCGTTGTGCAAGGTTCCAGCGCAAGAAGGTCAAGCAGGAATTGCCCCGTGGCCCCTTGTGTTTTCATGGCTTGGTGCTAGCCCTGCGTGGGGGAGGCGTGGCACGATGCATATCACGGATGAACAAACAAAGGCGCTGACGGCGGCAGGACTGAACCTGATTGCCCAAGCGCTGTCGATCTACGATTCCAATCTGCGCCTGGCCGTATGCAACGCCCCGTTTCAGCAAATGTTCGACCTGCCAGATGCGCTCGTGACCCCCGGTGCCCCGTTTGAGGATACCATTCGCCACCTCGCCCAGACCGGCGAATATGGCGAGGTGACCGACGTCGATGCATTTGTCACCGAACGCGTGGATCAGGCCCGCGCCTTTGCCCCACACTATATGGAACGCACCCGCGCCAATGGCCGCACGATCAGTGTCGAAGGATCGCCCCTGCCCCAAGGGGGCTGGGTGACTGTCTATACCGACATTACCAACACAAAACGCCAGGAAAGCCTGCTGCGCGCGCGTTCAGATGCGCTTAGCGATCAGGTGCTTGCCCATGCCGAACAGCTATCCGCCAGCAACCGTAAATTGGCCGCGATGATCACAGCACTGGAAGAGGCCAAACGCCAGCTAACCGAAAGCGAGGCGCGTACCCGGCTGACCACCGAAATGATGCCGGCCCATATCGCGCATGTCGACCCCGGCGGCCATTACACCTACTCCAACCGCCGCCTCAGCAGCGTCATTCCGGGCCGCCCCAGCAATATCTATGGGCTGCACATCAGCGCGGCGCTTGGCCAACCATCCTACGCGCGCATCTCGGCGTCACTACAGCAGGCCTACGACGGCACCCCGGCGGTGCTGGAATTTACCGATGACCCCTCCGCCCGCCGCATCCGCGCCGCTTTTACCCCGGATGGAAGGGGCGGGGTATATATTCTGTCGATGGACATCACCGAGGAAACCCAAACCCGCGAAGCCCTGCAACAGACCCTGAAACGCGAGTTGGCGGCGCGTATGATATCCGGGCTGGCGCATGATTTTTCCAACCTGCTGACGATCATTCTAGGCATGCAATCGAAATTGGCGCGCCAGCCCGACCTGCCCGCGGGCGCCGTCGATTTGATTGACGGCACCCTCGCCGCCGCGCGGCGTGGTGGCACGCTGCTTAGTTCCATCGCTGACGTCACCGGCCCACGCCCCCTGCGCCCGATGGCAACCGATCTGGGTGCACTGCTGCGCGAACTGACGACACTGGCGGCTCCTTCCTTGCCTCAGAACTGCATGTTAATCGTCGAGGATGATGTATCAGAAGCCACGGTCTTGCTCGACAAGGGGATGGTGCAGGATTGCCTGCTGAACCTCATCCTCAACGCCCGCGATGCCTGCGGCGCGACCGGCCAGATCAGGCTAACGCAGCGCCTGCTGCATAAGACCTGGATCGAATGGGTGCTGCACGACAGCGGCCCGGGTTTTTCCGCCTCCGCGCTCGAGCGCGGGATCGAACCGTTCTTCTCGACCAAAGGCAGCGAAGGGTCGGGCTTGGGCCTGTCGATGGTCTATGACATGACCAAATCGGCCGGCGGCACGCTGCGCCTGTCAAACGCCCCAGAAGGCGGCGCAATAATCAGCCTGCGTCTGCCGTACCGCGCCGCTGTACCTGCGACGACCGGGCTGGTGCTGCTGGTCGAAGACGCCACCGACATTCGCGCCGTGGTGCGCGATATGCTGATGGAACTCGGCCATTCCGTTATCGAAGCCACCAGCGCGGACGAAGCCACGGCCCTGATCGCCGATCTGCCTGACATCGCACTGGTTGTTTCTGACATCCAATTGACCGGCGAGGCGACGGGCATCGACCTGGCCACCCGAATAGGCGGCGCCCTGCCGCTATTACTGATGACGTCACTGCCCGTAGATGACCCGCTGTTCCTACAGGCACAGGCCACGGCCCCGGTACTGCGCAAACCCTTTGCCCAGACCGACCTGACGGCGCTGATCGCCCCTTTGAAAGTCGCCGCCCAATGACCGCTCGCAGCAAAAATGCCCGCCCACTTGTCACCATTCTGGATGACGAACCCGAAATCCGCACCATGCTGTCGGATGTACTGCAAGAGGCCGGGTTCGACACGCTCAGCTTTGGCCGCGCCCGCGCGTTCGAGGCGGCACTGGCCAAACACACCCCTGATGTCTGCCTTGTCGACCTCAGCCTGCCTGATACCGACGGGCTGACGTTGGTGCACCGCCTGGCACTCGAACAGGGCGCCATCGTGATCATCATCTCGGGCCGCGCCCAGGTGCAGGACCGCGTAACCGGGCTTGAACTGGGGGCAGATGATTACATCATCAAACCCTTCGACCCGGCTGAGGTCGTCGCCCGCATCCGCGCCCGCCTGCGCAGCGCCAAACCCACGGTCCCCGCCGGACAGACCGCCCGCTTTGCAGGCTGGACCGCGCATTTCGACCGCTACACGTTGCAGGACGCAACCGGAACAGAGGTACCGTTTTCTCATGCCGAGGGCGAGGTCCTGCGCCTTTTCCTCGATGCGCCGAAACGCCTGATCAGCCGGGCCCAGATGCAGGAAAGCCTGGGCGGCGTCGCTTCGGAAAGCTTTGACCGGGCGATGGATGTACGCATTTCGCGCCTTCGCACGAAGCTCAACGAAGACCCCAAAAACCCACAATTGATCAAGACGATCTACGGCGCGGGATATATCTTTCTAGGCGATGTAATCTGGGGATAGCGCGATTCCCCAAAAACATCACGCCGGGCCGAATCGCCACTTGAGGTTGCGCGCAAAGGTGCAATAATCACCCCATGCTAGAATGCCTTCTATACCGTTTGTCCCCCGCCCGACGTCCGGCTTTTTACCGCGTCGAGATCGCGATGAACCTATTTTCAGAGGTGTCGGTCATGCGGGAATGGGGCTCCTGCGGGACCAAACCGCGCGTCGTGGTCAACTGCTTTGGCAATCTGCGCGAGGCATCACAGGCCGCCGACCGTTTCAGAAACCGCGCCCTGAAACGCGGTTACCTGCGCAGCTAGAGCGCGCCAACCGCACGCGCCAATACCTGCACCCCCGCCACCAGATCATCCTCGGCGGTATCTTCGTCAAAGGCGTGGCTGATCCCACCGATCGACGGCACGAACAGCATCGCCACTGGCATCAGCCGCGACACATTCGTGGCGTCATGCAGCGCACCCGATGGCATCTTGCGCCAATTGGCGGGTGCCACGGCCTCGGCCGCCTCGGCCAATGCGTCGCGCAACCGGGCGTCCATCGCCACCGGCTCCAGCCCCGACAGCGGCCCATAAGACAGCGCCATCCCCCGCGTCTGCGCCACCTCGGCGGCGGTGTCACGAATGATCATCTCCATCCGCGCCAGCCGGTCCGCATCCCCATCACGCCACTGCATCGAAACCACAGCACGCCCCGGCACGATGGATGACGCATTTGGGTGCAGCGACAGATGCCCGATGGTCCAAACGCTGCTCGGCGTGACCACATTGCGCAGCCGTTCGTTCAACAGCGCATTAAACTCTGACACTGCCTGAAACGCGTCTCGGCGCAGATGCATCGGCGTGGTGCCCGCATGATTTTGCTGCCCCTCAAAGGTGACATTCATATCGCGGATGCCAACAATATCAGTCACCACACCAATCTTTTCCCCGCTCTGGTCCAGCGTCGGCCCCTGTTCGATATGCATCTCAACAAAGCCGGTGAATAGCCCCGGATCAACCTCCCCGGTGACCATCTGCCCCACGGCCTGCCGCGCCTCGCCCAGCGTGACCCCTGCATGATCAGTCAAGGTATCGGCCGTGCCTTGGTCCAAATGCCCTGACCACACCTCAGATCCGGTGGTGACGCCGAACCGCCCCTCCTCGTCTTGAAACGACACAACTGAAACAGCAGGCCCGCCCGCCTCAGTCGCCGCGCGCGCCACCTCCAGCGCCGCAACCACGCCCAAGGCTCCGTCCAACCATCCCCCCTCGGGCTGGCTGTCAGAATGCGATCCCAACAGGATAGACGGCCCCTCGGCCAACCCAAACAGGTTGCCCATTGGATCAATCTCAACACGCAGCCCCGCTGCGCGCATCCGATCCGCCAACCACTGACGCGCCGCCACATCAGCCGCAGAATAGGCCGGACGCACGACGCCCTTGCCAACACCCGCAGCCCCAAAGCTGCGCAACATATGCAAGTCTGCCAAGAACCGCGCCGCATCTATTTGCATGCCACTCCCCATCTCTTTCTGGCTTTAATATTCCTAGGGAGTTTGAGGGACAAAGTCCCTCATTCCAATCAGAGAAACGCGCCGCAGGCGCACCGCTGCCTCACTCAGCAGCCAGCGCGCCCTTCGCCGCCTCAACCTTCACAGCCGAGAACTTGAACTCAGGAATTTTCCCATAGGGGTCCACCGCCGGATTGGTCAGGATGTTCGCCGCCGCCTCGACATAGGCAAAGGGCAGGAACACCATATCAGGCGATACCGCACGGTCCTCGCGCGCCATGATCTCGATCGTGCCGCGCTTGGTGGTCAATCGCACATGCTCTCCCGGCGCCACCCCGAGCTTGCGCAGGGTGGAAGGATGTAACGAGCAATTGGCCTCCGGCTCCAGCCCGTCCAACACTTTCGACCGCCGGGTCATCGACCCTGTGTGCCAATGCTCCAACTGCCGCCCCGTGGTCAGGATCATCGGGTATTCCGCGTCCGGCACATCGTCGGGCGCGATGATCGACGCCGGCGTAAACTTCGCCCGCCCATTCGCTCGCGGAAACCCATCGCCAAAGACAATTGCCTGCCCCGGATCGCTTTCGCTCAGCGACGGATAGGTCACGGCGTTTTCACGCTCGAGCCGGTCCCAGCTGATGTTGTCCAGAGACTTCATGTTCAACTTCATTTCGGCAAACACTTCCGCGGGGCTGGTATAGCTCCACCCCAGCCCCAGCCGCTTGGCCAGTTCCACCTCGATCCACCAATCTTCACGTGCTTCACCGGGGGGCGATACCGCTGCGCGGCCCATCTGGACCTGGCGGTTGGTATTGGTCACCGTCCCTGATTTCTCGGCAAATGCCGACGCAGGCAGGATCACATCGGCATAATTCGCCGTTTCCGTGATAAAGATATCCTGCACGACCAGATGATCCAACTTGGCCAAGGCATCGCGGGCATGCTCGACATCCGGGTCCGACATCGCGGGGTTTTCCCCCAACACATACATCGCCTTGATGTCCCCATCATGCACCGCGTCCATGATCTCGGTCACGGTCAGGCCCTTTTCATTACTGAAATCCCCCGACCCCCAGACATCGGTGAACGCCGACCGGACGCCATCATCCATTACGCTTTGATAATCCGGCAAGAACATCGGCACCAACCCGGCATCAGACGCCCCCTGCACGTTGTTCTGCCCGCGCAGCGGGTGCAGCCCCGCACCGGGACGACCCACCTGGCCGGTCATCAACGCCAAGGAGATCAGACAACGCGAATTATCCGTGCCATGAATATGCTGGGAAATGCCCATGCCCCAGAAAATCATCGCCGCCTTGGCCCCGGCAAAAGTCCGCGCCACATCGCGCAGCACCTCGGCCTCGATGCCACAAACCGCCGCCATCTTCTCGGGGCTAAAATCTTTCAGGTGTTCAATTTCGGCTTCCCAGTTTTCGGTGTAGCCCGCGATGTATTGCTCGTCATAAAGCTTCTCTTCGACGATTACATGCATGATCGCATTGAGCATCGACACATCCGTGCCGGGCCGGAACTGCAACATATGACTGGAAAACCGCCGCAGCCCAACGCCGCGCGGGTCCATCACGATCAGCTTGCCACCCCGTTTGGTAAACTGCTTGAAAAACGTCGCCGCAACCGGATGATTTTCGACCGGGTTTGCCCCGATCACAATCGCCACGTCGGCGTTTTCAATTTCATTGAAGGTGGCCGTCACAGCACCCGAGCCGACATTCTCCATCAGCGCCGCTACCGACGACGCATGGCACAGCCGCGTGCAGTGGTCGACGTTGTTGTGGCCAAATCCCTGCCGGATCATCTTCTGAAAAAGATAGGCTTCCTCATTGGTGCATTTGGCACTGCCGAACCCCGCCACTTCGCGCCCTCGGCCCTTCAGACCCGAGGCCGCAAAATCAAGCGCCTCGTCCCAGGTCGCCTCGCGGAACACCTCCTGCCAATTGCCTGGGTCCACGTTCAGCCCCTTTGGCGGGGCATCGTCACGCCGGATCAGGGGCTTGGTCAAACGATGCGCGTGGTGGATATAATCAAAGCCAAAACGCCCTTTGACACACAGCCGCCCTTCATTCGCCGGGCCATTGATGCCCTCGACATATTTGACCTTGCCGTCTTTCACCTTCAGTGAAATCTGACACCCCACACCGCAGAACGGGCAGATGCTGTCAACTTCGCTGTCAAAATCCGCGCTGTCGCCGACCTGCGCTGCATCCACCACGGTGGCGGGCATCAAGGCCCCGGTCGGGCAGGCCTGCACACATTCGCCGCAGGCCACACAACTAGACGCGCCCATCGGGTCGGCCATGTCAAATGTCGGATAGGCATCATGGCCCCGCCCCGACATACCGATCACATCATTGACCTGCACCTCGCGGCACGCCCGCACGCACAGACCGCATTGAATACAGGCATCCAGGTTCACGGACATCGCCACATGGCTGTCGTCGAGCAGCGGAATCCGCCCCTCTTCCAGTTTGGGAAAACGGCTCGCCTGCACACCGCTCAATGCCGCCATATCCCACATATGGCTCGATTTATCATGCGCCACCGCCTGCTCTGGCTGATCGGCCAACAGCAGTTCCACCACCATCTTGCGGGCATTTTCAGCGCGCGCGTTGTTGGTGGTCACCACCATACCCTCGGCCGGCTCACGGATACAGGACGCGGCCAACACACGTTCACCTTCGATCTCGACCATACAGGCGCGGCAATTGCCGTCGGGCCGATAGCCGGGGGCGGGTTTGTGACACAGATGCGGAATTTTCAGCCCGCGCCCATTGGCGACTTCCCAAATGGTCAGACCCGCCTCCGCTTCAACGGTTTCGCCGTTCAGCGTGAATGTGATCTTGTCTGCCATCTTTTGCCTCCTGCATCGCATTGCCCATGCTATACCCAATCGCGGCCCCTGTCAGGCTGCTCATTCCCGACACCCTGCCAAGAATTTGCGCCCCCGCCAACCAATCACCGCATCCTAATTCACCTTGTCAAATAATCCTCCCCCCGCAGAGCCCCAAGGGCCGCCCCAAACGGTGACACGGCGGGCCCATCATCGGATAGGGGTTTGAATGCGCAGCCGTCCTGCCCTATCACTTGGTCAACCAACAAAAGCGCGCTCATGTCCCACATTACCCTTATCCGCCACGGCCAAGCGAACTCCACCGCCAAGGACGAACTCAGTTATGATCGGCTCAGCCCGCTGGGACACGAACAAGCTGCCTGGTTGGGCGAGCATCTGCGCCACAGCGAAACCCATCATACACGGCTTTATACCGGCACGCTGACCCGCCATATCGAGACCGCAGAAGGGATGGACACCGGCCTGATCCCGATACGTGACGCGCGGCTGAACGAACTGGAATATTTCACCCTCGCAGGGCTGCTTGAACAGCAACACCGCATTCCTTTCCCCCAGCCCGGCGGCTTTGCCCAGCACCTGCCGCAGGTCTTCGACTATTGGAAAGCGGGCAAGATCACCGACACGCCCGAAAGCTACAGGCAGTTTGAGGATCGCGTGCAATCCGCCCTGCACGAGATTGCGGATGGCGATGGTCCGGCGCTGGTTGTGACGTCGGGTGGTTTGATTTCGATGGTGATGGCGCAGGCAATGGGCCTGGGCATTCCTGCGATGTCCCGCCTGGCGCTGGCGATTGTGCATACCTCAATGCACCGGCTTTTTCCCATCGACGGCCATTGGTCGCCGGTGCTGTTCAACGCGGTCCCGCACCTTGACACGCCAGACCGGCGCCCTGCCCAGACCCACATGTAATCTTTGCAAAAGGCCCCCGCCATGCTGAAACTTTACTACGCTCCCGGCACCATCTCCGTCGCTGTCGCCCTGACCCTGGAAGAAGCCGGTCTGCCTTATGATCCCATCAAGGTCGATTTCGCCAACGCCGCCCAGACCAAGCCGGAGTATCTCGCCATCAACCCCAAGGGCCGTGTGCCCGCGCTGGTGACCGAGGCCGGCAATGTCCTGACCGAAACCGGCGCGCTGCTTGATTACATCGCGGCGCTGGCGCCACAGGCCGGTCTGATCCCGGCCGACCCCGACGCGGCCGCTCATATGCGCGGGGTGATGTATTATCTTGCCTCCACCATGCATGTGGCCCACGCCCACAAGATGCGCGGCCACCGCTGGGCCGATCAGCAATCCAGCTTTGACGACATGAAAGCCAAGGTGCCGCAAACCGTCGCGGCCTGCGCCACTTACGTGTCCAGCAACTGCCTGCGTGGCGACTATGTGCTGGGCGACGCGTTTTCGCTGGCTGACCCCTATCTGTTTGTGGTCTGCAACTGGATCGAAGGCGACGGCGTGCCGCGCGCCGATTTCCCTGCCATCGACGCCTTTCTGAACCGTATGGAGCAACGCCCCAGCGTCAAGGCGATCCGCGAAAAAGGAATGTTGTGACATGACCCACCTGTGGCTGCGCGCCGAACAACGCGACAATGAATCCCGTACCGGGCTGACACCAGAAGGGGCCGCGCGGCTGATTGCTGCCGACATTGCGGTCACCGTCGAAGAAAGCGATACCCGCGCCATTGCCATCTCCGATTACGCCGATGCGGGCTGTACCATTGTGCCGGAGCACAGCTGGCCGGACGCGCCACGCGATGCCGTGATCTTTGGCCTGAAGGAACTTCCCGACGACGGCACGGCGCTGCCGCATACCCACATCATGTTCGGTCACGCGTTCAAGGGCCAATCCGCCGGGCAAATCCTGCTCAAGCGTTTCAAAGCGGGCGGCGGCAGCTTGCTCGACCTCGAATACCTCACCAATGCCGAGGGTCGGCGTGTTGCGGCCTTTGGCTATTGGGCTGGGTTTGCCGGGGCCGCCGTGGCGTTGAAATGCCGCATCGCACAGCTGCGCGGCGAGATTTGCGGCCCGCTGCACCCCTACAAAAACGCCGAGGCGCTCAAGGCGGAACTGACGGCCGAACTGGCACAGATGGATACCGCTCAGGATACCGCGCTGATCATCGGCGCGCTCGGGCGCGTTGGCACCGGGGCGGGCGACCTCTGCCGTGCGATGAACATTCCCGTCACCGGCTGGGACATGGCAGAAACCGCGCATGGCGGCCCCTTCCCGGAAATCCTTGCTCACACATATTTCTTCAACTGCATTCTGGCCGGGCCCACCACCCCCGCCTTTGTGCGCCCCGACGCCCCCACAGCTCCCCGCACCCTGCGCGTGGTCGGTGATATTGCCTGCGACCCTGACAGCGATTTCAATCCCGTGCAGATTTATGACCAGACCACCACCTGGGCCGCCCCGGCCCTGCGGGTGCATGACGACCCGGTGCTGGACCTGACCGCCATCGACAACCTGCCCTCAATGCTGCCGCTCGAAAGCTCGCTTGATTTTGCCGGGCAACTGCTGCCGACCCTGCGCGATCTGCCCAAGGACAGTGACGTCTGGAAACGCGCCCGCGCGCTGTTTCAGCAGCATGTGGCGCAGGTTTGACCTAGCCGAACAGCCGGTAATACGCCCAATCCGGCAGAAACTGCGCCACGCGGAACAACAGCGAAAATCCCCAGGGGAAGTTCCGTTTGAATCCGTCCCCGGACATATGTTCAAATACCAACTGCGCGGCCTTTTCCGGCGTCATCAGGAAAGGCATCTTGAAATCATTTTTGTCGGTGAGCTGGGTCTTGATAAAGCCCGGATTGATCACCTGGACCTGCACACCCGTCTTGCGTAGATCGGCGTACATGCATTCCGCCAGCGACAGTGTCGCCGCCTTGGACGCCGTATAGCCGATAGAGCGTGGCAATCCGCGATAGGCGGTCAGGCTAGAGGTAATCACGATATGCCCCGCGTCCCGCGCCACCATCGTTGGCACGACCTCCCCAAGGACCCGTACCAACCCGGTAAAGTTCACGTCGGCCATCGTCACCGCATGCCCAGGCTGCCAATCCGCCGCACCAAAAGGCCAATAGGCCCCGGCCAGATAGACGATACCATCAACATGCCCCACCGCCTCGGCTGCGGCGACCACGCTAGCGTCGTCCTGAACATCCAGAACATGATATCTGGCCCGCCCCGGCAACCCTGCGACCACCGCGGCCAGCTTGTCCTCGGACCGCGCCGATAGGATCACCTCTGCCCCCGCCGCGCTCAACCGGGCGGCCAATGCCGCACCCAGCCCATCACTGGCCCCGATTAACCAATACCGTTTACCTGACCATTCGTTCACATCGTATCCTTCGGTCTGATTGTTGCCACCAACTCTGCCACCTTGAAACCGAACTTGCGAAACTGACTGCGGTTCACAATTGTCCCGTCCGGCGTCAGATACATCCAGTCCACGGTGTCCAGCACATGCCCGCCCAAGTCCTTGGGCAGCCTTATCCGGTAGCACAGTTGCACGGTCGGCCCGGCCTGCACGCCCATCCCTTTGCCCACAACATCGGGCGCGGTGCATGTGAAATGCCCCTCCCGGCCCATGACAACCGTCCACTGCCGGGTTTGGCGCGTACCGTTGTTGTACCGAAACTCCTCGTCGATAATGGCGGTCCTGTCGTCCCAAACTACACTGAATTGCGCGACAAAGGTGCTGGTGACCCGCCCCACCGGACCAAAGATGACACCTTCGCAGACCATCTTACCGCGCAACCGCTCTTGCAGATCGAGCTGGGGAAAGGCGTCGATGTAGTCCTCGGGCTTTTGGCCATGAAATTCAGCCAGCCGCCGCCGCGCCACCATCAGCAGCACGGCAATGGCAAAGCCAATCGCAATTAAAATAATCTGTTCTGTCACGTCGTCCCCACGTCCCTCGCCCGTAAGAGCAAGGCAATTGCCAGAAGTTTCAGCACACAGGGTAAACCAGCGTAGAACCAGATCAACAGTATCACAGCATCTGTTGCGCTGGCTTCGGGCGCGCTTTGTAACCCCGCGCGTTCCAATGCAGGAAGTAGGACGATCGCCGCCAAAGCCAATGTCATTTTAGAAACAAAGGACCAAAGCCCGAAACCTTCGGCCGCTGTGGGCGCGATTTTTGCCATACGTGCGGCAAACATCGCGGGCAGCAAAGTCAGGTCCGCGCCCAGCACGGCCCCCGATGCGACACAGACCACCGCAAACAGCCACGCATCCCCAGCACCAAGAAACAGCGCACCGCCAAAAGCCACGATCCCAAGACACATCGCCACCAGCAGCACAGGGCGCGGGCCATGCCGTTCCGCCAGCGCGCCCCAGACAGGTGCCGCCCCCGCCGCGGACAGAAAGAACAGCAACAACAGTGGCCCTTCCCAGCCCGGCGCCTCTAGCGCGATGTCGACATAGAACAGAAACAGCGTCGAACTGACGGCGACAGGGGCGGCGTTGACCAAGGCGATCAGCAGCAACTGCCGCGCCTGCACATCGCGCAAAACGGTGCCAAATCCTGTGGCCGCTGGCAGGCCTGTATCACGCCACTCACCCGCCATCGCCGCCGTTGCGCCCAACGTCAGCACGGCAAAACCAACCGCAAAACCGGCAAAGGGCGCGCTCATCCACAGGCCCAGCAGCACCGGCGCCACCGATGCCACACAGACCCCCAACAGCGCCCCGGTTTCGCGCCAGCGCGCCACGCGCAGATGCCCCGCGGCACCCGGCAGCCTATCCGCCTTGGCGACACCTTGAGCGTAGAAACAGATGGTCAGAAAACTGAACCCTGAAAAAACCAGCGCAAGCATCATGGCAAACCAAATCACCGGCGCAACCGGCGGGGCCACCGCGAAAAGCCCCAGCATGGCAAAAGCCATCACCGTCGCCGCTGCGCCGACCGCCAAACCCCGCACGGTCCGCAACGCTTCGGCCAAGCGGCCCAGCAACGGGTCTTGCACCACATCCAGCAGCCGCAGCCCAAACAGCACGGACCCAAGCGCCGCCAGCGACACACCGTATTCATCGACATAAAATTTTGGAGCATGAATGTAGATCGGCAGCCCCGCCGCTGCCAAAAGCGCCGCAAAAAGCGCATAAGCCGGAAGTCGAGCAGCGCCGGTCATCCGCGCGACACATCCTGTGCGGGCGGCACAGGCCGCGTCCGAAATGCAGCGCGTTTCAGCCACAACTTGAACGCCTGCCAATGGATCAATGCCATCACCCGCCGCGCCCCCAAGGGGCGGCGCAGCATCGCCCAGAGGACGCCGCGATTGGTCAGCGGCACGCGCGGACCCGTCAGTGTCGCGATTACACCGTCTTGCCCATGGGTGAAATCAATCCAGATGCCGACCCGTTCGGCGCTGATATCGAACCGAAACACATAGCGGCCTGCCACATCCTGAAACGGCGAAACATGCATGACCTTGGCCGCCGTCAACCGGTCGTGCGGTGTGATTTCACGCAGATCGGGATGGTGGCACAAATAGGAATGTCGGTCGCCATAGGTATTCGTCACCTCGGCAATCACCGCGATCAGCGCCGCATCATCGCGTCGGCACAACCAGAAACTGACAGGGTTGAACACATAGCCCAGAACACGCGGTTGCGCCAAAAGCTCGATCTTGGCCACGCCCGTGATATGATGCGCCGCCAATACGTCACGCACCCACGCCGCCCCACGCCCCTGCCCAGGCGCGCCCCCATGATCGCTGTCCTGTAATGACGTAAGGCCCGCCCGGTTGCGACCAAACAGCGCCGGGCCTCTCGCTGCCGCCTCGGCATCACACAGCACATAATCTACCGAATAGCGAAACTTGTTCTCGACCGCGCCCTTGCGGCCATGAAAGGTCTGGCCGCGAATATGATCAATGCCCGCCGTCACTCCGCCGCCAGGGCCAGCCCGCGCGCGCCGGTCAGCCCCCGCGCGCCGGTCAGCCCCCGCACCACATCAACGGCACTTGCCAGCCCGTCCTCGTGGAATCCATTGCGCATCCACGCGCCACAGAACCATGTGTTGCGGTCTCCGTTAAACACCTTGATCTCCTCCTGCGCCGCCAGCGCACCCAGATCATAGACCGGATGGCGCAGCGTTACTTGATCATAGATCAATTCCTCGCGGATCGAGCGTTTGCTGTTCAGGGTCACAAAATGCAGATCGTCCTGCGGTATCGGTTGCAGTGAATTCATCCAATACGTCAGGTCGATCCGGTCGGATTTGTTGTCACGATCCTCGGTATAGACCCAAGACGCCCAGGTCGCTCGGCGCTTGGGCATGATGCTTGTGTCGGCATGCAGCGTGATGTCGTTGGGCTGGTATTTGATCGCCCCCAATGCGCGCTGTTCCTGTGGGGAGGCATCGGCGAGCAGGGCCAGTGTGTCGTCGGAATGGGTGGCAAAGATCACCTCGTCAAAGGTTTCCCATTCTCCTCCCCAGGCGCGCACCTCTACCCCCAGTGCCGTGCGCCGAACCGCCTGAACCGGCGCATCGACGCGCAGGGTCACCCCCGCACCGACCAGCGCTGCCTCGACCCGGTCAACATACTGCCGTGACCCGCCCTTGACGGTGTACCACTGATGCTGGCCCGAATAGTTTAACAAGGCATGGTTTTCAAAGAAATTGACCATCGCATGGGCCGGGAAATCCATGATCTTTTCCGTCGGTGTAGACCAGATTGCACCCGACAGGGGCGACAGATAGAAATCGCGGAAATAGCTGCCGGTTCCCAATACCTTGAGGAATTCGCCGATGGTCAGCGACGGGTCGCGCGCCACGTTCAGCGCGTTTTTGTTGAAATGCACGATGTCGCGCAGCATCCGAATGAACGGCGGGCTGAACATATTGCGCCGCTGGGCAAAGACCGCGTTAAAATTGGTAAGGGCGTATTCCAGACGCCCGCCATCAATCGACGCACCAAAACTCATGTTAGACGGCACCACTGGCACGTCCAACTCGGCAAAAAGCGCCGCAAGATGTGGATAATTTGCATAGTTGAACACGATGAACCCGGTATCTACAGGCTGATCCCCGTTCTTGCCCGCAATCACAGTACGCGCATGGCCGCCCAACTTCGCGCCAGCCTCGAACACCGTCACTTGATGCGTGGGTGCGAGCATATGCGCCGCCCCCATACCAGAGATCCCGCCGCCAATAACGGCAACACGGCGTTGTTCGGGATTTGACGGGATATTGGCGGCAGGTCGCTGCGGCAAAGTTTCGATTGGCATGGTAAAAGATGTTCCCGTCATTGCTCTTGTTGCAGTGAATACGCGGCAACCACGCAAATGGACCAAAAAGAGTTTCAGAAAATTAGTGATCCACCGCGCGCGCCGCCGCGTATGACCTGCATGAACAGCATGATTGCCATATTATGATTGCCACATTGCATTCCCGCCCCGCCCCCGGCACGTTGGGCCTGACGCGGGCACTTGCCCCGCGTCTAAGGGTCGTATCGGGGCAGCAACACGTGACACAAAGCGGCAAAGGCAGTGACCCAGACTGGGCGCAGATGATGGTATTGGTACGCGACAGCAGTGACCGTACCGCCTTTGCCGCGCTCTTTGGCCATTTCGCGCCGCGGATCAAAGGTTTCCTGATCAATTCCGGCACCGATGCCACCAACGCCGAGGAATGCGCGCAGGATGTCATGGCAACGGTCTGGCAAAAGGCGGCGCAGTTTGACCCCACCCGCGCCTCGGTCGCGACCTGGATTTTCACCATCGCGCGCAACCGCCGCATCGACATGATCCGCCGCCAGCGCCGCCCCGAACCCGAAGACCTGCCTTGGGGCCCCGAGCCGGAACCGGATCAGGCGGATGTGCTGAGCCTGCAACAAGAAAGCGTCCAATTGACCGCCGCCCTCGCCGCTTTGCCGGAAAAGCAGCGCTGCCTGATCGAACAGGCCTATTTCGGGGATTTGACCCAGGCCGAGATTTCCCAGATCACCGGTCTGCCCCTTGGCACCATAAAATCTCGTATCCGGCTAGCGCTTGACCGTCTGCGCCACGCCATGAAGGGCCAGCTATGACCATCAAACACCACCTCGATGATGCCACGCTGATGGCCTATGCCGCAGGCAGCCTGCCTGAGGCGTTTAATCTAATAATCGCGGCACATGTCTCGCTTTGTGATGCCTGCCGCGCAGGGCTGCACAGCTTTGAGGCCGTTGGCGGTGCGCTGCTCGACGAGATTGCTACCGCCCCGATGGACGACGACAGCCTTGCACGGACCCTCGCCAAGCTAGAGCGCCTCCCCAAAGAAACCACGCCATCGTTCAGACCACGCGGTGTGCTGCCCGACCCGGTGCAAGATTACGTCGGTGGCGATCTTGACGCCGTGCGCTGGCGGCCCGTCGGCATGGGCGTGAAGCAGGCGATCCTACCTACCTCGCGCGAGGCCTCGGCGCGGTTGCTGTATATTCCGGCGGGCGTGGCGATGCCCGACCACAGCCACGGAGGTATGGAACTGACGCTGGTCCTTCAGGGGGCATTCATGGATGAGGACGACCGTTTTGGCCGTGGCGATATCGAGACGGCCGACGCCAGCGTGACCCACACCCCCACCGCCGCACCGGGGCAGGATTGCATCTGCCTTGCCGTCACGGACGCGCCCCTGCGGTTTCAGGGCTGGCTGCCCCGGCTGGTGCAGAAATTCGTGCGGATCTAACCGCTGATCAAGGCGGGCAGCGCTGCCTGCCCGCGTGTAAGCAATTTCAGATAGGTTTGCGTGTCGATATTGGCCCCGCAGACCACGACGCCCACGCACCGCCCCGCCAGACGCGCCCTGAGCGGCCCCAAAGCACCCGCGATTGCGGCGCCCGCAGCAGGTTCCACTGCCAGTTTGCCCTCTTGCTGCAAGACCGCCATGCCCGCGCAAATCAGATCATCGCTGATCGTAACCACATCATCGACATACGCAGAGCACAACGCATGTCCGAAAGGCAGCGCCATCGGCGGTCCCAGACTGTCGGCCACGGTATTCACCTGCGAAATCGTCACAGGTGCTCCTGCGGCCAGACTTTGCGACATGCTGTCAGCCCCCTCCGGCTCGACCCCGTAGACAAGGCAGCTTGGGTTGATGGCCTTGACCGCGGCGGCAATGCCGCTGATCAGACCACCACCGCCCACCGAGACGACCACCGCTTCAAGGTCTGGCACCTGAGCCAGAAATTCCAGCCCTATACCCGCCGTGCCCAGCGAGGTGTTCAACCCCTCGAAAGGATGCACAAAGGCGCGGCCTTCGTCGCGCACCAGACGCTCTGCTTCGGCAAAGGTTTCGGCGCCCGGCGGTTTCATAATGACATCGGCCCCGGTCGCGCGGGCCAGCGTGACGCGGTAAGGGCTGGCGTTGGACTGCATCACGACCTTCGCGGAAACCCCCAGCTTGGCCGCTGCCCAACCTGCCGCAATGGCATGGTTGCCCGCACTTGCCGCCGTGATCCCGCGTTCGCGCTGCGACGCGTCTAGATGACGTACAACCGACAGCGCACCACGCGCCTTGAAGGTGCCGCTGTGCTGAAAACACTCTAGTTTCAGGGCCACACGCGCGCCCTCAAGTGCGGCTTCTACGACCGGCGATTGCAGCGCGACGACAGGTGTGTGCACCAGATCACCCCGCAGTTCCGCCAGACGTTCGCGCATCGCTTCCAGCCTCATGCCGGTGATGTCTACGTCCCTCATCTCAGCCATTCCCTTCGGGCTTCCCTATAGGAACAATAGCGTCGGTTTTGTCTTCTGCCAGTTCTTCGAAATCAAAATTATGTAATCTCCCAGCACGCTTTGCCGCTTTTTCACTACTGACTTTGATTTCTTCAACGTCCTTGCGCGCCTGGTTAAAGTGCCGGTCCAGATTGCCCACCCGCACGACCAGACGTTCCACGTCTTTGTTTAAGTTTCCCAATTCCTTACGGATTGCCCCGGCCTGTTCGCGCATCCGCGCGTCCTTGAGGATGGCACGCATGGTGTTCAGCGTTGCCATGCAGGTGGTCGGGCTGACGATCCAGACCCGTTTGTCGAACCCCTCGCGCACCAGTTCGGGGAAATTCGCGTGCAGCTCGGCATAGACGGCCTCGGACGGCAGGAACATCAGCGCCCCATCGGCGGTCTCGCCTTCGATGATGTATTTCTCCGAAATCGCATTGATATGCACCCGCACCGCCACTTTCATCTGCGCCGCGGCGGCTTTGATCTCAAAATCCGTCTTGGCACGGCGCAACGCCTCATAGGCCTCCAGTGGGAATTTGCTGTCGATGACAATGGGGCCGGGGGGATTGGGCAGATGGATCAGGCAATCGGGCCGCTTGCCGTTGGTCAGCGTCGCCTGCAACGAATAGCTGTCGCTCGGCAGCGCCTTTGACACGATATCTCGCAGCTGAATTTCGCCAAACGATCCGCGCGTCTGTTTGTTGCTCAGGATGTCCTGCAACGACAACACGTCGCTCGACAGTTTGGTGATGTTGTCCTGCGCCTTGTCGATCGACGCCAGCCGTTCCTGCAACTGGGTCAGGCTGGTGGTTGTCTGCTTGGATGATCCGTGCAGGGTTTCCGTCATACGTTCCTGCATGTCGGACAGCGACCGGGCAGAGCGCGCCGCGTTATCCGCCAGACGATCCTGCATCTGCTGCTGCACATGGGCCAGACGCGTTTCCATGCTCTGGATCATCTGGGCCTGTGCATTGGACTGGGTGTCTGATACGGTCTGCAATCCGCCGCGCAACTGCTCTTGGCCTGCGCCCAACTGCTGCACATGGCCGCCCAATATCTGCATCTGCTGCGCCAACGGGGCGGCCATCCGCGCCGAACGGCCCGCCGCGCGCACGGCCATGATCAGCAGAATGAAAAACAACAAAAGCACCAGCGCAGCCGCGAGGCCCGCCAGCACCCAAGGGTTGCTGAGATCGTAAACCGTACCATCAATGAGCATTAAGTGCGTCCGAACAGCCGTTCAATATCGGCCAATTTGAGTTCTACATACGTGGGCCGCCCATGGTTGCATTGGCCGGAATGGGGCGTTGCCTCCATTTCGCGCAGC
>TARA_R110002049_G_scaffold309292_2_pt1 | contig 28843 bp, 25 predicted proteins | sample TARA_R110002049 | Tara Oceans TARA_R110002049 (sample SAMEA4396941) | marine metagenome | biome: Polar Biome; feature: [SRF] surface water layer (ENVO:00010504); material: water (ENVO:00002006), including particulate matter (ENVO:01000060) such as... | depth 5 m
ACTTAAGCGAATTGTTTGCTCTTTAAATTCAATACTGTAAATACGTTTTTTTAATATTTCTAAGATATTTGTTTTATAACAAACTGTCTTAAATTTTATGTACGAGTAAAGGTAGCAACTCCAAAAAAAGCTATATGTTAACCTAGGTAAGAATTTCGTAAGATACTTTACTGAAAACCAGAAAAAATATGACTCGAAATGAAATATCTAATACTTTAGCAAAATATTGAGTCTTGTTTTCACCTTTTCAGTAGAAGGAATCATAGTTTGCTCTAAAGTACTATTTAATGGGATAGCAGGCATATTTTCACTGCCTATTGTCATAACAGGAGCATCTAAATACTGAAAACATTCTTCCTGAATTTTTCCAGATAAGGCTCTTGCAAAGCTATTGTCTGAAGGCTCTTCTGTTACAACCAGGCATTTACCGGTCTTTTTGACTGATTTAAAAATGGTATCTTCGTCTAAAGGAAAAAGAGTTCTTAAATCAATTATTTCAATTTGTTTTTTTCCATCTAATTCACTTGAAGCATTGCATGCCCAATGTACTCCCATCCCATAAGTTACAATAGTACAAGTTCTACACTCTTCTTCAACACAAATCTCTTGTATTAAACATGCTTTACCCAAAGGCAGAATGTAATCTTCTGCTGGCTCGATAGAAATGGCAGATTTCGTTCCCGTTACTTTGTTCCAGTATAATCCTTTGTGTTCCAAAATTACAACAGGATTAGGATCATAATACGCTGCTTTCATCAAACCTTTTAAATCAGCTCCATTACTAGGATAAACAATTTTGATTCCTCTAATATTAGTAAGCACACTCTCAATTGATGAAGAATGATAGGGGCCACCGCTTCCATAGGCTCCAATTGGAACACGGAGAATCATGCTTACTGGCCATTTTCCGTTGGACAGGTAACAACTTCTACTTACTTCTGTAAATAATTGGTTTAGTCCTGGCCAGACATAATCGGCAAACTGAACTTCAACTATTGGTTTTAATCCAACCGCACTCATTCCAACTGTAGAGCCAATAATAAAGGCTTCTTGTATTGGTGTATTAAATACGCGATCATCTCCAAATTTTTTTGCCAAAGTTGCTGCTTCTCTGAATACTCCACCAAGTCTACCTCCAACATCTTGGCCGTATAGTAAACACTCTTTATGTTTTTTCATTAATTCTTCTATGGCAAATAGGGCACAATCTACCATTAACGATTTATTATTACCTTTTGGTGAGCGCTCACCAGCTTCTTCAACTATAGGTGTGGGTGCAAAATCATGCGTAAATAAATCTTCAGGTCTAGGATTATCGGCTTGTAATGCTTTTTCAAAGTCTAATTGGACCTTCTCTTTCGCAGAACTTTCTATATTGTCAACTTCTTCAGAAGAAATATGATTATCAAGAAGTTGTTTTTTTAAAATAGGAAAGGGATCTTGAGATTTTGCCTCTTCCAAATCATCACGATACCATTCCATTCTAACACCAGAAGTATGATGATTTAATAATGGTACCTTTGCATGTACTAAAAAAGGTCTTCGTTCTACCCGAATGGTTTTAATTACTTTTTCAATTGCATTATAACTTTCAATAAAATTAGCTCCATCAATAGAAATAGCTTCTAAACCTTTAAATCCTTGAGCATATTCATAAGCATTTTGAGCTCTAGTTTCTGCCGCATTTGCTGATATATTCCAACCATTATCTTGTACTAAATACAAAATTGGCATTTGTTTTAAAGCCGCTATTTGAAAAGCTTCTGCAATTTCTCCTTCAGTTACAGAGGCATCACCAAGAGAACAAACAACAAGAGGCAAGCCTTTAACACTTTTATCATCTAACCCTTTTAATTCTTTATATTGGATACCCATAGCTACCCCAGTCGCTGGAATAGCTTGCATACCAGTAGCAGATGATTGATGTGGAATTTTAGGTTTATTGTCATCTTTTAAACTAGGGTGACAATAATACGTCCTACCACCAGAAAAAGGGTCGTCTTTTTTTGCCAATAATTGCAACATTAAATCATGTGGTTCTAAACCAAAGGATAATAGCATTGCATCATCTCTATAATAGGGAAATACATAATCTTGAGATAATAATTGCATTCCTACTGCTAATTGTATAGCTTCATGACCTCTAGATGTTGCATGTACATATTTTGAAACTTGTTTAAAATTAGTTTCATATAATTCGGTCATGGCTTTCGCTTTACATAAATAAGAAAAGCTTTTTTTAAGTATTTCTTTTTTCATCTTTATTGAACTAATTCCTTTTCAACTTTAACCATCCATTTGAAAACATCTTCAATCTTACCAGTTTTTATACTATTTAAAGTATTATCAATATCTTCTCCTACAGGACTTTCATTTGAAACATGAATTTTCTCGTAATTAAGATTTATTTCTTGAATAAAAGCAATTCCCACAGCTGTTCCTGTTCCAAAAGCTTCTTCCAATGTTCCATTATTTGATGCTTCTTTAATCTCAGTGATGGTAATTAGTCTTTCAGATACCTTAAATCCTTTATATTTCAACAATTCAATTACACTTTTTCTTGTGATTCCATTTAAAACGCAACCATCAAGTTTTGGCGTAATAAAATCTCCATTAATTTTAAAGAAAATATTCATTGTTCCAACTTCTTGAATATAGTTGTGCTCTATGGCATCTAACCATAATACTTCATCGTAGCCTTTGGATTTTGCTAATTCTGTTGGCCTAATTGCTGCAGCATAATTACCAGCCGCTTTAACTTCACCAGTACCACCTTGAGCTGCACGGATAAATTTCTTTTCTGCCCAAAGTTTTATACGCTTGCTAAAAAATGATTCTGCAGGTGAACACATAATGATGAACTTATAATGTGTTGCAGCTCGCATTCCTAAAAAGGCTTCGTCTGCGTACATAAATGGTCTTAAATATAATGCACTTCTGTCTTGAGATGGTATCCAGTGATGTTCTAAACTAATTAGCAGCTTTAAACTTTTGATGAATAATTCTTTTGGAAAGTGAGGCATTCCCATTCGTTCTGCGCTAGAGTTCAGTCGTATAGCATTTTCCTTAGGTCTAAATAACATAGGGTTTCCATTAGCATCCATAGTTACTTTCATCCCTTCAAAAATGGATTGACCATAATGTAAACCCATAGCCGCTGGATGTGTTGGGATTAGTTTTAAAGGTTCTATTCTTGGATTGATCCATTGTCCATTTTCATAGTCACAAATAAACATATGGTCAGTAAAAGTGGAGCCTAATGGAATGTTGTCAAAGTTTAAGAGCTCAACTCTTGATTTTTTTATTTTATTAATTTGTATAGTCTGTGACATAGTAATCATGTTGTGCGTTTTGTATCAAAACTCTTTAATTATTCGAAAATGTACCTAAGGGGATTTAATCTTAAATATACGTCAACTAATGGTGGTTGAATTGTAATGATAAGTAAATCATAATCTCGTTTAATTTGTATTGCTTCCATTTTTAGTTTTTTATATTGATTTTTAATAGTTTTCATTACTGGAACAGTTGCTACCAGTTGATTTGTTATTGGAAGCCATTAATTAGCTTGGTTGTTATCTTTATAATTAATGGGTAAAAATAAGTTTATATTAAGTTTTTTTTTAAAGAAATTTTATTGGCATTTTTCCGGTTGATAAATTATGACAAATCTTTTTCTATATAAGCTGTTATATATTGTGATGTATGTTTTTGAGTGCACTATACAATTATAGTCATTTAGCAGATTGAATTTATACTTTATCAACTTCCATTTTTATCATCAGTTTTAATTATAACAATAGTATTTCCTTTTTTTATGATATCACATGGTGAATTTTTATAAAAAAAGAAATCCTAAAGCAGTTCGCAATATAAGTATTAGTGAAGAGACCTTCTAAAATAAAATAGGTAGAAGAGGCTTTCTAGTTAAAAAACTTGTGACGAATTAATTTTTAACAGTGTATAATTCTTTGGAAGACACCTCTCCCAACGAATTATACTAAAAAGGATGAAAATAACTTAGATTTTTCTATTTTTGGCTAGGTCGAAAATTGAAAGGAAACCAATTGTTAAATACTTTAAATTAACAATGCTTCTATTTTTAATTTATTGATTTTTTAACTTATCTAAAATTATATTAGTGAATACATATATATTAGGGATTTCTGCATTTTATCATGATTCAGCCGCATGTTTAATAAAAAATGGTAAATTACTTTCTGCAGCACAAGAAGAACGATTTTCTAGAATTAAACACGATAAGTCTTTTCCTAATAAAACAATTGAATTTTGTTTAAAGTCCAATAATCTTTTAATTTCAGATATTGATTTAATTGTTTTTTATGAAAAGCCATTTATTAAGTTTGATCGTATTATCAATACACTAATAAATCAAGCCCCATTTACATTCGATTTGTTTAGAAAAACATTAATGTCTTGGTTAAAGAATAAGTTATGGGTCTCAAGTATTATTAAAGACGAGTTAAATTATACTGGAGAGATTGTTTATAGCGAACATCATGAAGCACATGCAGCTGGTAGTTTTTTTACATCTCCTTTTTCAGAAGCTGTAATTGTTACTATTGATGGTGTAGGAGAAAAAGCGTGTACATCAATTTCAATAGGAAAAGATAATAAAGTAGAAATTATTAAAGAACAACATTATCCCCACTCAATAGGGTTGTTGTATTCTGCATTTACCCAATATTGTGGTTTTAAAGTTAATTCTGGCGAGTATAAATTAATGGGCTTAGCACCTTACGGAAAGCCTATATATAAGCAACTCATATTAGATAATATTGTTAGTTATGATAACTCAGGTTTAGTTAATTTAAATTTGACTTATTTTTCTTTTGAAAAAGGAAAATCTACAATAAACTCAAAGTTTTGTGAAATTTTTGGAAAGAAACAAAGAAAGTTAGATGACAAAATGGAGGACTTTTATTGTGACATTGCTTGTTCTATTCAGGCTGTAATTGAAGATATTATCTACCAAATATTAATTCATGCTAAAGAATTAACAGGCTTAAACAATCTATGTCTTTCTGGCGGTGTTGCTTTAAATTGTAAGGCAAATGGAGAACTTTTAGAGAAAAACATATTCAATAACATATGGGTTCAGCCAGCATCTGGAGATTCTGGGTGTTCTCTCGGTGCGGCATATATTGGATGGAATCATCATTTAAAAAATGATAGAATATATTTAAAAGATTCTTTAAATGACCAAGCCTATTTAGGATCTTCATATAATAATGAGGCCATAGAAAAGTTTTTAAAAGTCTATAATCTAGCTTATGAGAAATTAGATAATGTTTCGCTTTGTGATATGGTTTCTTCAGCTTTACAGCAAAGACAAATTGTTGGCTGGTTTCAAGATGAAATGGAATTTGGCCCAAGAGCTTTAGGACATAGAAGTATATTGGCAAGCCCTTTATTTGAAGACATGAAGAAACATGTTAATTTAAATATTAAATTTAGGGAAGGTTTTAGGCCATTTGCCCCCATAGTACTTGAAGAAGACTGTAACGACTGGTTTGATATGAAACAGATTCTTTCAAAATACATGTTGTTTACAGTTAAGAGTGATAAGAAAAACACAATTCCATCATGTATTCATGAAGATAATACTGCAAGAGTTCAAACTCTAAACAAGCAAGAAAATCCTTTGTTACATGAATTAATTACTAACTTTAAATCAAAAACAAATTGTCCTGTTTTAATTAATACGTCCTTTAATGTAAGGGGAGAACCTATTGTTGAATTACCATTAGATGCTTTAAGATGTTTCTTTCAAACAAAAATGAATCTATTGGTTTTAGGGAATTTTGTTTTAACAAAATCAGATAATTTGAAAGTAGATGAACGTTTAACCGTAAATCAGAATTATGAATTGGATTAAAACAATTTTGGAAAAGGTTTTGGAAACTAGTAGATTGCCAAAAAAGCAAAAAGAGTTTGGATATTTATTGTCAATCGTATTTTTTATTACTTTAGGTTTATCAATTTATAAAAATGGATTCTTATTAAATCCAGTCCAAATTTTTATTATTGTAGGTTTAATATTAATTTTACTTATTACTTTTACAGTAGAATCCATTTTATTGCCTTTTTTGATTTTATGGCTTTTAATAGGTGAATTTCTAGGGTTTATCACAAGCTTTTTAATAATGGCAGTTGTTTATTTCATGCTTTTTTCACCTATATCTCTTATTTTGAAATTGTTCAGAAAAGAAAAAACATACAAGGCTGAATGGAAAATGGTTACTAGAAAAATAGATTATAAAAAACTAAGTTAATAAATTATGAGTAAGTACGAAACGCTAAAGCAGTTAGGTTCTTTTTTACTAGAACAAAAAAAATTTTGGTTAATACCAATTATAATTGTTTTAGTCCTTTTAATGTTTTTAGTTCTTTTTGCAGAGAATTCAGTTATAGCACCATTTGTTTACACACTATTTTAATTAAATTAAATGCTGTTTTTAAACAAAATTTGCAAATTAACAATCAAGACGATAATTATAGTTTTTTTGACGTTATGTCTATTTGAAATGTGTTACAGATATAATGTAATAGATTTTTATAGAGCCCAGAGTCAAGGTTTAAATACAAAAAAAGACCTTGAAGATAGAAATGTAGATTTAATGGTATTTGGTGATTCATTTTCTGCGACATCCAAAGAGATTAATTATGTGGATATGCTGCGTAAGAACGAAACAGATTTTTCAATTTTAAACTTTAGTGTGCCAGGGTTTGGCATTAGACAAATAAATACATTTGCAAAAAAAAAAATAAAAAAACATAAACCTAAGGCAATATTATATCAAGTATATGTTGGAAATGATTTGATAGATGTCAATCACTTGTGGAATTTAAAAGAATTTTCCTTTGCCAGAAACTTATATTGGGAAGCTTCAGATTATTTTTTAAGTTTAGGCTATTTGAATCAACGATTATCCGTTCTTAATGTAAAGAAAGAAATTAGGCTTCCAGGAATGTTAAAGAAAGAATTTGATGGCGATTTGTATGATACTCGTACCAAACGTTTTTTAAAAAACGATACTTATTATTTAGACAATACATTACTATTAAACGGAGATTTTAAAAAGCGTTATCTGTCTTGGTTAATTCATATGGAATCTTTTTTAGATATTGTCCCTAAAGATGTACCAGTATACATACTATGGATTCCTCATCAAGCACAAGTCAACGATTATTATTATGCAAACATCAAAAAACTAGGTGCCATGTTTCAAAATAAGGCTGCCATTCAACAACAAGATTATCCTCTTTTTAGTAAAGCAAAAAAAGATTTAAGTACTTATAAAAATGTTAAACATTTAAATCCTTTAACCTTTTTTCGAGATAAAGATACTTTAAATTCAAGATTGTATTTTGTAAATGACCCACATATTAATTTGACTGGAAACATAATTTTAAGTACATATTTACAAAATGTAATATCATTCAATTAATTTTCTTTTAATTCTTCTGTAGTTTCTATTGTTTTTGTCCTTAAAACAGATTTCAAATAGGTAAACATTTTTTTAGCAACTAATTGATTTCCCGGTTCGCCAGTATGGCAGAAATCTACATAAATAGTTTTTTCTTCAGCGTCAAACACATCACTAATATCAATAAAGGTACTGTCACGAATCATTAATGAATCTTTCCTAACAGATGAGTAAGATAAGCTGTATAGATTTTTATAGTACTCATAGTCTTTATAATATCCTTTTTCAGTTTCTGTCAAATTCTTTTTCGAATAAATATTTGGTTGCATAAAATTAAAGACTTTAAACCCATATTCATTCTCTAGACTTTTTGAAATTTTCACGAAGCCAATATAATTTTCTGCAATAGACATTGCTAATTTATCCGATCGTTTACCTAATTGTTTGTACGGTGAATTTGTAAAAATTTTTAGTGCTACGGAAGTAGCAAATCGATACAAATTACTTGACTCTACTACTAGTTTAATACGTTTTTTATAATCATGCGCTATTTTAAATTCATTTTTTCTATTATAAGCATTGGTTGGTGTTCCAGCTTCATTGTTTTGATGTGCAGATATGACTTCGTTTACCCCATCGTAAAAAACCACAATGTCTGGAATGTTATTTTTAATTAACTCTCGCTGAAACTGAATATTCTCTGTAGCACGCGTATAGCCATGACAACCAAAATTGGTAATTTCTACATTTTGATTAGGAAATGAGGACTCAATCAATTTGGATAATTCTGAAGGAATAGTATATTCGTCCCGTGCACCTGAACTATACATAGTAGAACCTCCAAAACAAAATATTTTCAAGGCAGTTGTAGAATCTTTTAAACTAAGATTTAATGTTTTTCGGGTTCCGTTTCCGTAAATCGTATTATGTTTGCCATTCATCGGTTTGAAGCGATAATGTAAATATGGCTCCCATAACATGTCTTGTTGACGAAGTTCTCTATAAATTTCTTTGACTGTTGTGTCATCCAAATTACCAAATGCTCCAGAGGAAATTAGGCGTTCAGTATTTGTGTCAATACCACTTTCGTCATTATAATTATAAAAAACACCCAAACAAATTTCTAGCAAAAGAAAAAGGATTAAAATATTTCTAAATAAAATGGAAACGAATTTAAGTTTGCTTTTCACGAATAAAACAGTTTATAAAATGTATTTTAACTTGGTGTTTAGCTTAATTAAAAGATAACTTGCTGCCAAGGATAGTATAATCGTTACAAAAGTTAACATTGTTATTGACAAAGCAACTACATTGAAAATTAAAAATATAATTAGCGGATGCACTAAATAAATAGCGATTGAATATTTCGATAACAATTCACTATTTAGGTTTGATGTAATTTTGAATTTAAATGCGCTAATCAGCAATACGGGACCTAACAACAAAAATGAAAGATTCATGTTGAGAATGACATTGCCTGTTAAACAATAAAAGCTAATCAAACTGTCTAAAACTAATAATAAAAGACTTGAAATCAATAAGATGAAAACCCTTCGTTTGCTTAGTTTTGTGTGAAAGTTAGTGCGTTTTATTATATAGCCTATACTTACAAATGGTAAGGCGTACAACAAAAAATTTCGGTGCAACGGCGGATAATTCAACAACTTATCTAACATTGGTTGTTGGAGAAAAACATGAAGTTTTCCTAAATATTGAAATGTAATTCCAATGAAATAAAATACAATTGCACTTATCAGTAAGACTTTGTTAGAAATATTTCTCAGTTGATGCAAGATCAACCCGGCAAATAAAAGCGCAATTAAATACCATAAATGATTGAATCCAAATAGCAATATTGGAATCGTTTTTATAGGATTGAAATTATTCAAATACACCCAAAAATAACTGTAAATCAACATCCAAACGAAATAAAGAATAAATACGCGTTTTGCCCAAACTTTAATTTGATTTCGTTGAAAAACATTATATAAGAAGAAACCGTTTACACAGAAAAAAAGAGGAATAGCAGCTTTAAAAATTCCGTTTCCAAAAATTTGATATACAATCTCTTTCTGATCAGACAAAAAACGACAATGTAGTGCTATGACAAATATCGCAACAATTATTTTTAAAATGTCTAACAGTATATTTCGCGAATTTTTTTGCAATTCGGTTATGATTTTTGAATGGTAAAGATATAATTTTTCTCCTTTACAACGCTTTTTTGGAGTATCAATTCAAAGAAAAGTCCATTTTCTGAAGCAAGTTGCTTAATGCGTTCTATTTCGCAATCTTCTGATAAAATCATCCAAGTATTTGGTGCAATATGTTGTGGAAGTTGTGCAAATAATTTTTCAAAATACTCAAAATTTTCTCCACAAAACCAAGCACGTTCTTTATCATTTTGCGGCGTCTTTGGATAATATGGCGGATTTATAATAATATATTCAAAAGTTTCATCGGATAAGTTTTCAAACAAATCAGAATAGATAACAGTTACATCAATTTCATTTTTAAAGGAAGCTTCTTTCAACCCATCAATCGCAACTTTATTTATATCAGAAGCTGTCACTTTTGCTCCTTTAGAAGCCGCAAACAGTGAAATAATTCCAGAACCGCAACCAAGCTCCAAAAATGTTTTAGCTTTGAGATTAAGCGGTTCTATATATTCTAATATAATTTTTGTGCTAATGGTAAAATGGGGAGGAAATACTTCAGAGTTTATCGGAACTTCTATGCCTTCATATGTATAATTTCGTTGTTTTAAATGATACGTGTCAAAGACCAATTTTGCAATTGGAAATATATTTTTTTTAATTTTCTTAAACATGTTTCTAAAAATTATTCAAATATACCCAAAAATAACAGTAAATCAGCACCAAAACGAGATACAGGCAGAACCAATACGCGTTTTACCCAAACTTTAATTTCGTTGAAAAACATTACATTAAAATAAACCGTTGGCACAGAAAAAAGAGGAACTGCAACTTTAAAAATTTCGTTCCCAAAAATATGATACACAATCTCATTTTAATCGGGCAAAAAACGACAATGCAAAGCTATGACGAATATCGCCACAATTATTTAAAAAATATCTAACAGAATATTCCGTTGCATACACGTTATTTTTTTCTCAGTAGAAAACCACAAACAATCTTTTTTCCAACAATAGCATCATACTGTTGCTGCAAATTCATTTTTGTCAACAATGGGAAGCACAAAGAATCAATTTCTTTTTCTGAAAACGAGATGACTTCCCAAGATAACGTTGCAAATCTCTTTTTAAGATATACAACGTTGTGTTCATAATGTTCAATAATATGTAGGTTTTCATGCGCATCTTTAAAACTTCGAGCTTCTTTTAAATGACTTAACGAAGGATGAAATAATGTAAGCAGAACAGTTCCATTAAAGGCTAAAACACGATTCCATTCTTGCAAAAAGGCATCGATATGTTGTACATGACCAATAGTTAAGGAAGAAAAAAGTACGTCAACACTTTTATCATTAGCAAAGTTAAGCGTGTTTTCAGTAATTAAATGTGTTTCTGCTTCTGGGAATTTTGCGTTGAATTTTTGTAGCATTCCATCGGAAACATCACATGCGATATATTTTTTAGGTTGTAGCACTTTCAAAGCAGGATAATGTCTTCCAGTTCCAGCGCCAATATCAAGCACAATTTTGTCTTTTAAGGCAGTATTCTGTAGCATTTCAGCAATTAAAATATCATTATAAAATACCGTCAAGTTTCCGTTATTTTTTTCATCATCGTATGTGTGAGCCCAAGTATCATATGCAGTAGCAGCATTTTCTCTCTTTGTGTTGGAAAGCTTTATCGCTCTCTTGACGGTAGCTAAAAGTTGTTTTGCTAACATTTTAAAATTTTGGTTCAAATAAAACTAAAAATAGAGTTATAATTTCAATAAAAGCTTATTTTTAAGGATGATTTTGAATAATATTTATATCCTTGATGTAAATCAAGATTTTAGAAAACAAAATATACAAATTGCTGGAAAAAAAATAAAAGCAATCACGGATTATAATACCACAAAAGTAGAAAATTCTATCTCTTTTTTAGAAGATGTGATAGCGTTTCCAGGCTTGATCAATTCGCATGAGCATTTAGCGGTCAATTTACATTCCATTCATAAACGTAGAATTTATGAAGACTATATTGATTGGGCTTCTGACGATTTTCAGGAAACTGTGGACGAAATCAAAAGCATTCCATTCAATTTGCGCTATCAATGGGGAATTTTAAAAAATGTGCTGCATGGTTTTACCACGGTTGTACAACACGATAATTTTTTGAGCGAAGGCGAAGAAGCACTCATCGATGTTTTTAAAAACTTCAAACTTATTCATTCCATTCATTATGATAAAAAGTGGAAAGCAAAAGCGATGTTGCCTTCTTCTCAAAAGAAAATCATTCACCTTAGCGAAGGCACAAGCACAAAAATGCGAAAAGAAGCTAAAAATCTATTAAAGTGGAGTTTACAACCTAAAAACATTATTATTGTACACGCTATAAATGTCACTGCTGAAGAAGCAAAACACTTTGGTGGTTTGGTTTGGTGTCCAAATTCAAACCTTCATTTATACAACAAAACAGCGAACGTTTTAGAACTTAAAAAAGTAATCCCGATTGTTTTTGGAACGGATTCTATCATCAGTTCGGACTGGAATATTTGGAAACATGTACGAGAAGCCAGAGCTTTACAATACTTAACAGACGTTGAATTGTATGAAAGTTTGACCACAACACCTGCAAGAATATTCAATTTGGAAAACAAAGGTAAAATTGGCAAAGGTGCGCTTGCAGACATCGTAATTGCTAAAAAGAGCCAACAAACGAAATATGATTCTTTGTACGATTTAAATTCTGAAGATATACTTTTGATTGTAAAATCAGGGAAAATTATCTTTTTTGATGATACCTTGAAAAATCAGCTTCCGCATGAATTAGAAAGTACTGAATTTGAAAAAATCAAGATCAAAAACACCGTAAAACACATACGTTTTGGCATTAAAAAACTCGTGAGAGACTTGCAAAAAAGCCTTCCAAATTTTTCACACGAACACATCTTTACGATTGTATAAAAAATTATTCTGAATAAAAACCTTCAATTTCGGGTTGACGGTATTTCCAAATTTTGTGCAACACTTTAATTTCATAAGGAAATTTATACCACCCATATTTAAAACGATAGCCCGAAAATAATTTCAAAATCCACTTTTTATACCCTTTAATTCTAAAATCGGAAGCCGTTGGGTAATAGCCATTTAGAACGGTTTCAAAATTTCGAATCGTATCTACCATATACGGTTTTAACCAAGGTGTCAATGGGTTTTTTCGTAGATCAAACTTTTCCCAACTTGGTTGAATCCATTCTTCCAATTTCTCTGGAAAGGCAAAACCTGCTTCTGTAATTTGCTTATACAACTCAGAACCTTCAGTTGGTACTGGACTGTACAAGTAAATGATAATTTCTGCATCTGGATTGATTGTTTTGATTTCACGAATAAAATTAATATCCCACAAAATCTGTTCGTAGACTTTCTTTTCTTCAGGCCCAGGCATACCTAATACAAACGATAATTCAGGAACAATATCTACCGCTTTCATGCGCTTTACAAAATCCTTAATCATCTGCCCCGATTGTGTGCCGCCTTTATTCATCTGCTTTAATACTTCATCGTTTCCAGTTTCTGCGCCCAAAAATATCATGCGGCAACCCGCTTTACGCATATAGTGCAAATCTTCATCCGAATATTTATTAATCGTATCAATTCTGCCCTCTCCCCACCATTCAATATTATCATCTATCACAAGTTTTGAAAATTCTAAGACGCGTTTTTTAGAAGTGAAAAAGTTATTATCATGAAATTCAACGGCATCAATTTGATATTTTTCTTTAAAAAATTCAATGTCTTTATAAATGGTTGTAGCTGCTTTGGCTTTCCATTTAGCATTATAAATAGGCACTACAGCGCAAAAAGAACAAGTAAACGGACATCCCATACTAGAATGATAGGCAAACGTTTGTTGTCCCATAAAGGTTTTTGCTAAATAATTTTCTAGCGGATAAAATGTATTAAAATATTCGTACGGATACGATGGCAATGTATCTTGATCGAGCAAGGCTTCTTTCATAGTTTGTACAATCTTGCCCTCTGCATCTTTAAAAATTAAGTTGCGAATCAGTGTTAACTTCTCATCACTTTTTCCTTCTAATACATCTAATAATAATGGAAATGTTTTGTCGCCAGGACCATTGATAATATAATCGATATATCCGGAATTCATACATGCTTTATACTGGTTCGACGCAAAATAACCGCCCCAAATATTGATAGCATCAGGATATAATTCTTTGATTTTTTTGGCATAAGGAATGGCTTGTTTCAATTGTGGGCCAGGCATCACTGTCAAACAAAAATATTTGTATTCGCCTGTGGCAAAATATCCTGAAATCTTTTCCCAAGGATCGGTTTCCATATTGCCGTCTACAAAAACATAATCATACTTTCTATGAATTGCCGCACCAATTTGAATAATCGTATTTGGTAAACGGTGTTTTGCATTGGCACTTCTTGGATTGAATATGATGATTTTATTTCCCATTACTTATTAAATATAATATATCGATTGGCTAAAATATAACTTGAAAGCTTCTCAGCAAAGATTTGATTCGCTTTTCCGTTTGGATGCGGATCTAATTCGTTTACAATGTATGTAAAAAGGTTCTTATCTTGAAAAAACTTAGAAACATCTACAAAGCCTAAATTATTTTTTTTAGCTAAAGTTTGAATTTGTGCAACGCGAACCGAATCGTAAACGAGATCCATATAAAAAACGAGTCCTTTGCTATTATTTTTGGTTAAAATATCTTGAAAGTCTTGAAACTGTTCGTCTATATGCTGTATGTGTTTCGTTTCGTAAACAACAGGCGTTGGTTCTTTGGCTTTGAGTTTGATACTGAGTAATTTTCTCAAATAGGAATCCCAAAATACATTTTTCTTTGGTTTGATGGTGAAATTGTCTAGTGAAAAATCTTTTCCAGGTTCATAATGGTCGTTAGAAGCGCAAAATCCAATCACCACTAAATCTGGATGATAACTTAATACATTTCGTTCTAAAATCGTTTTGTAATTTGTTAATGCGAAGCCAGAAACGCCAAAATTAAAGACTTCATAGCTTATATTTGAATCTTGTGTATTCAACATTTTTTCTGTTTGTGTCACGTACATTTCGTCTTCAGAAACGCCAGTTCCCATTGTAAAAGAATCGCCTAAAACGGCTATTTTAGGAGCATTAGAATTCACTTCATGATTGCGATCTCGAAACCCTTCTGCATTTGTGTGAAAATCGACAAGTTTGTATTTCGTGTCTAAATTAGGCAATAATTCGTATGTCAATTTATCAGAATCAGAATATTTTATCAAACCTGAATTATCTAAGATGCTAAATGAATTTGTTCTTGTATACGAAAACGCTGCACCACCAAAAAAGTAAATTCTAGCCATCATTTCACCCAGAAAAGTACTGAGTAAAAGCCCAATTCCAATTGAAATAATTTTAAACTTTAGTTGTTTCATGTAGGTTTAAATTCGCCATAAAGATACAGAAGTATCAAAGGAATTCTAATTTTTTTCAATGCGAATAAAGAATCTTATCGTAGACATAGTATATTTGTTTCCAACAGATGTCAACTAAAAAACTATTTTGTTTAAAAAATATATTTTAAAACCGATAAAAAATCTCATCATCATTTTTGGGATCACATTTGTGTTGCTCGAAATTGTATTGGCAATTTACATTCGCGTTGCAGAAATTAAGATAGAATTACCGACGTATACTTTTCAAAATACACAGAATTTTTGGTATGATTTAGATGAAAATTTTGGCACATTACATTTGCCAAATGATATGTATCGACAAAAAAAGTATTGTTTTGATGTAGTATATACATCTAATTCTAAAGGACTTCGTGATATAGAACGTGAAGTAAACGCAGAAACTAAACGTGTGGTTGCTTTAGGCGATTCGTTCACAGAAGGAATAGGCGTTAATGTTGAAAATCGATTGACTAATTTGCTTGAACAAGAAACCAACATTCCACATTTGAATTTTGGTTTGGCAGGAAATTTTGGGTCTACACAATATTTGATGATGTACGAAACCTTAGCGAAAGCATATACACACGAAGCCGTTTTGGTCAGTATTCTGCCTTCTAATGATTTTATTGACGATGATTACGAAATCAATTTACGAGTTGGCGGCAATCGCTATCAACCATTTTTAGATGGAATTTATCCCAATTATAAAGTGGTTTATTATGCAGATAGCATTCAAAAATCGAAAGCAACCCCACAAAGACAACATTTTGTGTACAAGACTTTGAAGAATTTCACCTATTCCTATAATATGTGTCGCTACCTGCGTGCGATGCAAAAAGTGCAAACGATCCCGCAGAATAAATTGTTGGCAGCATCCAAAGTGCCAAGTTATTTTAATTATTCTGAGAAGCAATTCAATCGGATTCGCTATTCGATAGAGAGCATTAAAAAAAAAGCAGGTAATCGTTCCGTAATGGTGTATAGTATTCCAATTGAAAAAGAAATCAAAGCCTATCGAGAACACGGTAAAAATCCGCTTGGAACGAGATTAAAAGCAGTTTGTGACAGTATCAATGTAGAATATTTAGACTTATTACCACAAACCGAAAGCTTTAGTACAGAACAATACGAAGCCTTATTTTTGTCATGTGACGGACATTGGAGCGAAGTTGGAAACGCGTTCGCAAAAGCACAAATCGAATCGTATTTTACGTATTATAAAAAATGATGAAATTCCTTCAAAAAAATCAAGATCAACTTGGATTGTTACTTTTGTGGATTGTAATTGTTCTGATTGTCAATCCTATAGGTGATTTTCCGTTGAATGATGATTGGTGTTATGGTAAATCTGTTAAAACATTAATGGAAGATGGGTATCTTAAAATATATAATTGGGGAGAAATGACCTTGGTGGCACATGTGTATTTTGGATATTTATTTACAGAACTCTTTGGATTCTCCTTTACAGTATTACGATGGTCTACTTTAGTGTTAGGGGCTGTGTCAATACTTGGTATTTATCAACTCTGTATTTTGGTAAATGCTTCTCGGAGACTAGCTTTACTAAGTGCTTTATTATGTATGGTAAACCCTTTATTTCTTGGGTTATCATTCTCTTTTATGACAGATGTTCCTTTTTATTGTATTGTCATTTGGAGCTTCTATTTTTTTGTCAAAGCATTGCAAACCAATGAATGGAAACAATTGTTCATTGCCATTTTGTTATGTTGTTGGGCTTTCTTAATCCGTCAAATAGCATTAGTGCTTCCTGTGGCGTGGTTGCTGACGCTAATACTTACACAGAAACCAACACCAAAAACGCTTATAAGAGCAATCCTGCCATTATTTGTACTTACCATACTTTATTTTGGGTACAGTTACATGATGCAATATTTAGGAATATTACAAGGGCGCTATAACGATAAGTTACATTTACTTTTTGAAGAGATTAAAGGCCTTAACCTTCGCCAAATAGTCAGAATGATTCTATATTTTTTTGTTAGTCTAAGTTATATAGGTTTGTTGTTATCTCCAATACACTTAATATATATTATAAAAAATAAAATAAAACCATACATTGTTATAGGTTTCACTTTTTTAATAGCTGGTTATTTTATCTATATCGGAAAAGTTATTCCTACTTTAGATAATGTATGGATTGATTTTGGAATTGGGCCAACAACCTTGTACGATCATTATGGACATTTTAAAGAAGCTCCAGATTTAAAGGCGCCAATGTTATTACGATGGATAATAACGACGTTAGGAGTTCTTTCCAGTCTAGGGCTGCTTTATAGTATAAAAAAAGTTTTAACAGCTACCATTCAGAAAAAAAAATCGTCACCAGTTCTTGTCTTTTCTATATTAGGTATTATTATTTACCTAATCCCTTTCCTTATTATATCCGTTTATGACAGATATTTACTTGCATTGCTTCCAATGGCTATTGTTGCTTTAGTATACCATAATCAGGAGGTAATTACCAAACGTATGTACACTAGTTCTTTGTTATTTATATTACTAGTAGGTGTATTTTCGGTTGGGGCTACTCATGATTATTTGTCATGGAATAGAGTGCGTTGGAACATTATAAATGAGCTAAAGGACTCTGGTGTAGAACTGCATAAAATTCAAGGAGGTGCAGAATTTACTACATGGTATTTTTTTTCTGAAACTCAGCAAAAATGGTGGGAAAATGTCATTGCAATATATGCCATAGTTTTTAAAGCGAAACAGGACGATACAATTATTAAAAAATATAATTATAGCAGATGGCTGCCAGGAAATCAAGATATTTATTTAATTTATGATGCAACCTTGGATTTGGATAAAACGAAGTGATTATAGCATTCTTAAAGTCTATTTTTTAATATTTATAGTGTCAAATAAATATTGACCAATAATAGAGTGGCCTTTTTCATTAATATGTAAATCTTGTTCCCAAAACACTTTTTCTGTAGCTTGTTGTAATGGCGCTTTTAAATTGAAGTTAGTAATGTTTTCAGAATTCAACCATTTAATAAACTCATTTGTTAGCTTTTCATTAGCATGAATTTCATCAGGGCTTAATTTAAATAATGACTGTATTTTAGATTTAAACTCGGCATTAGTTTCTATTTTTGATGGCAATAATGTAATTATAAGCTCAATGTTTTCTTTTTCACACAAGTCCTTAATTGCTATCATATATTTTTTAGCAATAGATAAAGCTTTTTCTTTTTCGTTTGGAAAAAATTTAAAATATAAGGATTGATCAATACCTTGTGACATGGCAATTGGTGCCTTCCTAAAAGTCAATATTCTTTTATAAAGTCGAATACTTGTGTTTTTACTCACATTAAAAATACTAGTTCTATCATCTTCAAAAAGAAATGTCTCTCTAAAATCATTTCCTATAAATATATTAATAAGATATATGTCTGGCTTTAAATAGCTGTATTTTTTAAGGAATCCTAAATAGTTTCTAAACGTGTAATATGCTGTTCCTCCATTGATACAGTTATAATTAACAATAGTATCGGATGCATTTAGCTTGTCTTCCCAAACATTTATAAACGATTGTGGATTATGTTTCAAAACACCATCTGTATGTGAATCGCCTGTAACTAAAATACGATATTCGTTTTGTTTTTTTTCAACAATATCATCATCTTCTCTAAACCCTAAATTGTTTGTTTTTCGCTCAGTAGTAAGTTTTTGTTGAGGTGTTCCCCAATTATCATAAATTTGAATGTTGGGAATATGTACAAACATGGCTATAGAATCTTTTTGGAGATAGGCAACTTGATTTGGTTCTGACATTTCAAAAAATGAATTGATTCTATTTACAGACACAAAATGGTTTATCACTCCTACAATAAAGAATAAACCTATAATTATACAAAAATTAATAACAATCAACCGCAAATATTTCATCTCTAAAGTTTTAACAAAGAAACTAAATACAAAGGATTTGACATTATATTATCTGATAAATGATATTACAATTAACAATATTTCAATACATTTATAAACCAAAAAAAGCCTTAATCTTATATGATTTTTGATTATCAAAAATGGAAAGCATCATTAGCCCAAGACCAAATTAGTTATCAAAATGCTAAACCCTATCCTCATATTATCTGTGATGATTTTTTAGAGGAAACTGCCGCAGAAAATGCGTTAGCTGTGTTTCCAAAAATACAAGATGAAGGTTGGATTCATTATGTTCATGTGAATGAAAAAAAACATGGGCTCAATAAATTGGCCTTGATTCCCGAGTTTATTTGCGATGGTATTATTAAAGAGTTGAATTCACCACAGTTTATACAATATCTTGAAAACTTAACGGGAATTACTAATTTATTGCCAGATAGTAGGATTGAAGGTGGCGGCATCCATCAAAGTGAACATGGTGGTTATTTGAATATTCATGCTGATTTTACTGTACATCCTCATAAAAAAACATGGAGACGGCGTGTAAATGTATTGCTATATTTAAACAAAGATTGGAAAGGTTCTTATGGAGGGTCGCTAGAACTTTGGGAAAAAGATATGTCAAAATGTGCAGTAAAAATTGAGCCAATTTTTAACAGAATTGTAATTTTTAATACTGAAGAAGATTCGTATCATGGATTTCCAGACCCCATACAATGCCCTGATAATATTACTCGAAAATCAATAGCCTTGTATTATTTTACAGAGGAAAAGGTTGGTTCATTTAAACGCCGATCTACCAATTACCAAGCACGACCAAATGATGGCATTAAGGCTATTTTTATTTGGTTCGACAAAAAAATGATTGCTATCTATACATCTCTTAAAGGAGCTTTAGGTATTAATGATGATTTTATAAGTAAAGTGCTAAATTTGTTTCGAAAGAAGAAATAAATTTTCTTTTAACTTATAACTAAATAAAAATGATAATTGAAATACACTGTTGTTATTCTTAGTCCGGAAAGAACCTATATTTTAGATGGATTAGCGATTATTATACTAGAAATTGAATCATTTTTTATGTAAACTTCCTGTGAATTTTATAAACAATTAATACTACCCATTGCGTAATACAAACGCTGCTTAATACACCTAATATTTCGTAGGTTTCTATTAAGAAGAAAATAAAGCTGATATTTACAAAAAAGCCAAAGGTACTAATGCAAATAATAATGCGTTCTTTATGGGTTTTTATTAATTCCATAATGTTTATTGTATAAAAATAACAAGGTAGAGCAATGAGTCCTCCAAGCACATAATATTCGTAAGAAAATTTAAGTTTGATAAATTCCTCCATCACAATCCAAATGGCAAAACCACCAACAATTGTTAATGGAAAAGCAGCGAGGTAGAGTTTATATTTCATTTTTTGTACTACTTCATCAGATACACGGTAGATATGTTTTGTAAATGGAATGATAATATAAGCTGATAAAGCTTGTAACATTAAAAAAGCCGTAATAAATAATTGATATTCGGCTAATTGTGATTTTTCTAAATAGAAATCTACGAGATAAATGTCCACCTTAGAAATTAACCAACCACTTAATCCGAGAATAAAAAAAGGTAAGCCTGCTTTGAATTCTTGTATGGAAATTGTTGCAGAAAAGCGTTCTTTCCAAAAGTTTATCCGGATGCTTAACAATATTAATTTTGTAGCAATTGCAGTGGTGTATATTTTTAAAAATGTTTCTAAGTCAAAGGTTTCAAAGTAAAAAATGCTCACAAAAATAATCGTAAATGCCACAATTTCGGCGAATAATTGCTCACTAAATTTCTGATAATATACAACCAATGTGCTTAATGAAGAGTAGGTAAATGTTAGCACAACGAGTATGATTGCCCAAAAGGCAATATGTACGGGGAAAAATAAAAATAACAACAGCACAAAAGGTAATAACAAGCTTCTTGATAAAATGTTGCTGAAAAAGGCATGATACATTTTCCCAGGTTCTTCACTATATTTTCGTAATAAATAATCACGATTTCCCCAACCGAACAAAAATGTTACAAAAAAAACCCATAACATCACATTAATTAAACTTCCCCAATTTGTTTTTCCAAAGGTTTTGACACCAAAAACTATGATTAAAAAATTGAATGCAGGATTGGCAAACCCTTGAATTGTATTAATTCCTATGGTTCGTAATCTACGCATTGTACAAACCTATGTATGCGCTTAATGACTCTTGTTCGGAACTTAATTCAATACGTTTTTTAGTTTCTTTTGGCTCCAAAAGTAAGTTTTTAGTTGTTTCAATAAGTTGAGCTTTATTATTGCCAACACTCCAGTATTGTGATGCTTTTGCGAGTCCAACATTATAAGATACAATGCGCATCCCTGAATACAATGCTTCTAAAAACACAAAGCCAAAAGATTCGTAATGGCTTGTGTGTACTAGAATATTTGATTGCGCCATTTTCTCCAAAACTTTTATTCTTGGTAACTTTCCAAGGATTGTAATTGTATTTTCCAAACCTAAATTTTTAATTTTCAGCTGTAATTCATTTCGCAAAGTACCATCGCCAATAATAGCAGCGTTTAGATTTTTGTGTGTTTTCACTATGGATGAAATGATTTCAATGAAAACTGAATAGTTTTTGATTGTATTTAATGAACCAACTCCTAAAATATCAATTTTACTTTCTTGCAATTTTGGAAATTCATTAATATCCAAATGCCATGGAATTATAGTAGATTCCAAATTGTAGGTTTTCAACAATTCAGCGTTATGATTTTTAGAAAGAGTGACTATTTTCGCATTGGAATTAATCAAACTCTTTGCGTGAAAATTCACGATAGTGGCATCTTGTCCCATGACAGTTACAACATGATTAATGGCATGTTTTTTTGAAAATCGTTCACCAATTCTAGAACATTCACCAATCCAAAAACTATGAATCGTATCAATTTTTTGAACTTTATAGAGTTTTTGAAGTGTTTTTAGTGCTTTTTTCCACGTCCATAATTTCTTTAATTTTTTACTTTGCCCATTAAGTGGAATTACTTCAATTCCATGCCAATTATAGCTTATATTCGTATACGGATATTGAAATGTTAGTAATGTTAATTTGATGTTAGGCAATGCTTTCCGTATACTTTTTAGAAATACTTGCAATGCAGGAATTGTGGTAGAATCGTCCTCAGATTTTGCAAAACCTGGTGTTAAAAAAACGATATGTGAATGTGTCCTATTCATTTTATTTCCGCCTTTTGATTCCCTTTAAGATAAATTAGGCGGAAATCTATTAAGTTTATTATCTCCACTCCTTATTCGTAAACACCAAATCTGTATCCTTTATCAATTTAGGTTTTCGCTGTAAATCATCAAACGAAATTTTCGTTCCGTCTATTTTGTAAATGTATCTATATGCTTTGACATCGTTATATAAATTTGAAAATTCTTTTTGGATGCGACGTTTAAAAAATGAAAAACCAAACGTGTTTTCGAGGCGAATGAAGACTTTATTTAAAAAGCCAGACCTGATATGCTTGTGATATAAATTTTCAATTAAATAGGTGTAATGAAAAGACACATATAGCGTTGGATAGTTTACTTTCTTAAGGGCTTTTCCAATGGTTGGTAAAATTTTGAATTCCGCTCCTTCTACGTCCATTTTAATAAAATCTACATTGTGAATTTGTTCTTTTTCAAAAAAATCAAACAATGAAACCGCTTCTAGTTTTAATGAGGTTTCGGTGTCGCGCTTTCGTTCTAAAATACTACTCGACGATTTTCCATACGCTTCACGTGCAGATAGACGTAAGGTTTCTTTTTTGTCTGAAATAGCTGTCTTATATGTTTTTATTCTTTTAGCTATAGTAGGGTTTAAAAAAATATTCGTTTCCAATTCTTGAAAGCAAACAGGGTCAGGATCGAGTGCATGCACTTCTTTGGCTGTTTTTGCAGCATATAATGTCAAAACACCACTCCAAGAGCCAACGTCCAATACCACTGATTTTTCATTAATAAAATAGTCAAAAATAGCGAATGTATGTGGTTCCCAATTACTGGAATTTATGTGTTTCCAATGCAGTTCGTTTTGTCCTGGATCAATCTGGAATGTATGATTTTTTAGCCGAATTTGCATGTTTAAAAAGTGTCTAAGTCTGAGTAATTAAATTTAAAGTCTTTTAAATCGATATTCTTTTCAAAAGGTAAATATCCAACATGCCAAGATTTTTTGGGCACAGCAATTGTTTTTAATTGTTTGGCTAAGTTTGTTTTTGGACCTACTTGAAACAGTATTTCTGAAATTCCGAAGAAAAAGGCTTTGTGCCTTAATTTTTTTATTCCTTTTTGTAACGCAACTCCAGATGGTGCAAAAAACAATCCAACATGCATGATTGCTTCAATTTTTACCCAAAACACACAATTTTCTACTTCAATACAATAATGATTTTTATAGCGATTTTTATATGCAAAAAAATTAGGGGTACAAATTTGTTGAAATTTATCTTTGTGGTCACTTGTTAATTTAGTAATTGCTTCTTGTGATACATTTTTATTTAAAAACAAAAAGTATAAATTATTTATATGTAGTTTGTTAAGTACTTTTGCTAATGGAAATGTATTCACTTTTATATGAAATCGTAGCATGTTAAAATGCGAATGCCAATCTAATTTTTTGGTGCTATAAAATGAATTTTCATTTAAAAATGCATACACGCAAGTTATACCTTGCTTTTGCATGATTTCATAAGAAAGTTTAGCCAATTCAAAATGCAATCCTTTTCCTTGATGAGCTTTCAAAGTAGAAGAATCGCAGGCTTGTGCTATGATGATTTTTTGATTATGTTTTTTAAATTTTTGTAAAATCGCACCATAAAATGCGACAGGGATTTCATTTTCGTAGGCAATTGTACTAACATATTCTAACCCAAGATGTGAAACATCATATTTATGTTTCAATGATAAAATGGAACTCTTTTTTTGAAACACTTTCCAAAGCAATTCTTGTAACGCAGGAAAGTCAATCTCTTCCAGTTGTTTTAAGCGATATGTGTTTTTGTAGAACATACGCTAAAAGTAAGAACCTTTTAATAAATACGCCAATTGTTGTTCCAATGAAATGTATGGATTTATCACAAAACGATTTTTCCATGCTTCATTTTTGGCGTCTGCTTTTGTATTGTAATCAACTAATAATAAGCGTTCAAAACCAATCTCTTGACAATAATTAGCAATTTCTTTGTTGTAATATCCAAATGGAAAAGCAAATTCAGTAATTGTTTGTTCACAGATACTTTCAAGTTCATGCTTGCTGTTTAAAATTTCACGTTTAGCTTCTTCCAAAGGAATATCAATCAAACTTGCGTGTGTTTCGCTATGTGAACCAATGGTAAATAAAGGATTTTTAGCAATTTCTTTAATTTGCGTTGTGTCCATGAGTTTCCAATAATCCTCATATTCTTCTGTTGGCAAGTCATTCCAATCGTCTTTAAAAACGTCATAGATTAATTTTAATGCATCGTATGGTAATGTTTTAGCAACATTTTTCATGGAAATCCCATTCAAAATAAATTCTCTTTTAATATTTTTTTGATACAAATCCCGTTCAAAAACAATTTCCTGTTTTTCGGTGTGATACGAAACTAAATCTAAAAAATCAGCCCATAAATACGGTGCTTTTTTATGGATTGTTGTAATATAAAAACACGCAGGAACATTGTATTTTTCCAAAACAGGAACTGCATATGTGTAATTATTCATATAACCATCATCAAAGGTAATTGCAATGTTTAAGGTGTTTTTTTTGAATTTTTTCTGATAGAAATCATCTAAAGAAAGGACATTGTAATGTGTAGTAATATACTTGATGAATTCTTCAAAGAATACTTTAGAAATGAAACGACTATTGAATCGTGTTTCGCCTATGCGATCAATTCCGTGAAATAATAAAATACGCTCGCCATAGCGATCTTTCAACAGTAATTTTCCAAAACCAAGTTTGAATAAGATACTTTTTAATAATAATCCCAAACGATATTTAATGCGCATCCAAAGTATACTCATTGAATTTGATATAATTTCCACCCTTTAGGATGCGTTTCTACTACTTTTAATTCGTAATGTTGCTCGATATATTCCCAGTTTAACATTGGGTTTTTATCCTCCCATTGTACTTTGTATTGTGGTGGATTAAACAAAATTAAATCATTTTTATAAAAGTTTTGATAGCGTTCCATGTACATGTTTTTATAATTAAAATCTAATCCACGACCTTGCATTGCTAAATCAACATCAAAACTATACAAGGTTGTTCCTTGATAGGGTTCAATCATGGTTGCAATTTCCTTTTCAATCAACGTGCGTGAAAATATGTGATGAAACGTCATGGCAAAAAATACAACTTGTAGTCCGATACTTAGTATTCCAATAGGAATTATAAAATGTTTGATAAATTTTAAATTAATAAGCTTTTCGAAAGCGGGAAAGAGAAGTATCAATACTAATGGAAAGGCCAAACCGAGAATTCGTGGGTTTTGAAATGGAATTCCCGCCAAGAAAAAAATATACAGCGCAGTACAGATTATGAGTATTTTTTGATGAAAAGTAAAAAGCGATTTATAATCTTTTAAAGCTATAACACTTAATACACTTCCAATAAAGATAAAACCTGGGTGAAAAAACAGGTACAAGGTATAGATTAAATTTGGAAACGGGTAAGACTGTGCCCCATCTTTAGTTGTATAACTTGATTTAAAATAATTTTCTGCCGACCAAACTTTTAAAAAGTAGTTGGAAGTCGCTTCAAATAAAGCGTTCCATTGAAAAATGATAAATGGAATGGAGACCACTAAACTTAATAGGATTGCGATAATAAACTGTTGTAATTCTTTTCGCTTAAAAACCAAATACAGGGCATATATTATAATAGGAAACGTTATAATTAGCGAAGCATATCTTGTCATTAACGCACAAGTGGCAAAGATAAAAATAGGAGCTAAGTTTGTTTTTTGATAGTATGATTTAAAAAAGAAATAAAAGGATAACACTACAAAAACTAAGGTTAGCGAATCAGACATTACTATCAGACTCATTTTTAATAGAAATGGACAAAAAACGGCAAAAATTAATATGAATAAAAATGCAAATTTTGTATTTGGATAGAGTAATCTAATTGTTTTTAAAATATATATACAGGCTATGGAAAAACTTGTGCAACTAATCAATTGCAACGCCAACGCACTTCCGAAAACGAAACCGAGCAAACTTCCTAATACAGGATATAACACAGGCCAAAAATAATTCCCTGGATGTGAACCTGCTGATATGTATTCCTGTACAGCCTTTGTGTAGCGCAAATATTCATAGGAATCTTGACCGTACAAACCATCAAAACCTGAGAACCTTAAGATAAATAAAAAAACGAATGGAATGCTAAAAAGCGTTAAATTCTCGTAAAAATAAATGGTAAGTTTTTGTAATTTCAATGATGGTTTTATTTTGCGTAGATAAATATAGTTGTTAAATTGTCAAACGAAAAAAAATACTATTTTTTTTTACGTTTATGGATAATTAAGCCAAAACCATGATTAATACTAAAAAAATAATTGTAGTACTTCCTGCATACAATGCCTCAGAAACACTACAAAAAACCTATAATGAAATTCCTTTTGATATAGTGGATGAAGTGGTTTTGGTAGATGATAATAGTACTGACAAAACGTTTAGCGTAGCCAAAGCTTTGGGAATTAAGCATATTTTAAAGCACGACGAAAATAAAGGTTATGGTGCAAATCAAAAAAGTTGTTATAAAAAGGCTTTGTCACTAGAAGCAGACATAGTTATTATGTTACATCCGGACTATCAATACACACCAAAATTGATTCATTCTATGGCGTATTTGATTGCAAATGATGTGTATTCTGTTGTCATGGGATCACGAGTTTTAGGAAAGGGTGCTTTGCGTGGTGGCATGCCTATCTATAAATACATTGCAAATCGTTTTTTAACGTTATTTCAAAATATTCTTATAGGTCAAAAACTTTCCGAATATCACTCAGGTTTCAGGGCTTTTTCGAAAGAAGTTTTAAACGTATTGAGTTTGGAGCACAATTCAAACGATTTTATTTTTGATAATCAGATGTTGTGTCAAATCTTTAATAAAGGTTTTGAAATTGCTGAAATTACATGTCCGACAACTTATTCTAGCGAAAGTTCTTCCATCAATTTTAGACGAAGCATAACTTATGGTGTGGGTGTGCTTATGGTATCCATTCAATATTTTTTACATAAAAATAAATTATTGTCGTTTCAAATATTCAAATAGTCAGTACCTTTAACAAATAACAAAAATAATTACATATCTTGAAAAAGCATAAAATCCTTCTATATAATCCAATAGCCGTATTTTTTGACATGCCATTAGCCTTGTTGGCGATTGGCTCTGTTCTCGATCCAGAAAAATATGAAGTCATTATTGTTGATGGTCGTATAGATGAAAACCCTATGGAAACCATTAATAAGCATATTGGTGATGCCTTGTGCTTTGGAACTTCAGTTTTAACAGGAATGCCAATAAAAGATGCATTAAAAGTAACACAAGCAGTAAAAAAAAAGCGTAAAGATCTTCCTGTTGTTTGGGGTGGTTGGCATACTTCTTTGTTTCCAAAACAAACGTTGGTTGATGAAATTTGTATAGATGTTACTGCACAAGGACAAGGCGAAGATACATTTAAGGAACTGGTAGAGGTGTATGCGACAACTGGCGATGTTTCTGAAGTAAAAGGAATTTGTTATAGAAATGATAAAGGAGAAATTCTACAAAATCCACCACGTGTTATTGTAGCTATGGACACGTTTGCAGATATCAATTACGAATTGATTGAAGTTGAAAAATATTTTGAAAAAAAGGGAAGAAGACAATTGGATTATATTTCATCCACAGGATGCTATTTTAGATGTACGTTTTGTGCAGATCCATTCGTCTATAACAGAAAGTGGACAGCGATTTCTCCAGAAGTTATGGTTAATAAATTAGCCGCATTGCATGAGAAATATAAATTTACAGACGTAAATCTTCAAGACGAAACCTATTTTACGTATAGGGATCGTGTTATTGAAATTTCAGAACGGATTATAGAAAAAGGACTCAATTTTACCTGGGCAGCAACTATGCGTGCTGATCAAGGTTCGCGAATGACAGTGGAAGATTTCAAAATCTGTGCAAACTCTGGATTGCGAAGGTTGTTGATTGGTGTAGAATCTGGTTCGCAAGAAATGATGAATTGGCTCAAAAAAGACATTAAAATTGAACAGGTATTCTTGTGTGCTGAACGTTGTAAAGAATTAGGTATTACAGTACAATTTCCTTTTATAGTTGGTTTTCCTGAAGAAACAGATAAAAGTATTGAAGAAACTGTAAAAGTTGCGCTCGAATTAAATAGTATGCACCCCAACTTTCATACACCAATTTTTTACTTTAAACCATATCCAGGTACTACGATTACTGACAATGTGATAAAAGGCGGGTATAAACTACCAGAAACGGTTCATGAATGGTCGGATTTTGATTTTGTAGGTTCGTCAGGCCCATGGGTAAGCGCAGAGAAATATGATTTTTTTGAGAAGTTTAAGTTTTATTTAAAGTTTGCATATTCCAATCAAAAAATAATTTACAAACCATTGCAATTATTGGCAAGATGGCGTTGTAAACACAAAAATTTCAGCATTCCTGTTGAGAAGAAGCTTGTAGACACGTTCTTCAAAAAACAACGGTTGGCATAAATTAATATCCTTGATTGGTTTTATTGGTCTCAAAATTAGTTAAAACTATGTACTTTAGTGCAT
>TARA_R110002049_G_scaffold268074_2_pt1 | contig 28773 bp, 19 predicted proteins | sample TARA_R110002049 | Tara Oceans TARA_R110002049 (sample SAMEA4396941) | marine metagenome | biome: Polar Biome; feature: [SRF] surface water layer (ENVO:00010504); material: water (ENVO:00002006), including particulate matter (ENVO:01000060) such as... | depth 5 m
TATCACTACTATTTCCATTAAAACTACGTAAATCCTTACTATATATGCTTATAATCAAATATTTGTAAAATTTTTATATCTTCTTTTACATCTATATATAACTTAAATATTACCTTTACTGACACCTATACTGACACCTAATTGTAATAAGTTATGTGATATAGTTTTAATTTGAAAGGTAAAATAAAGATGGTACTTGCTTAATTTATCTTAAAGTATTTTTTAAAAAAGAAAATAAGAGATTTGTTTATTCAACAGGAGAAACTATTTTACGAGAAGATTGGGATGTAAAAAACAGACAACCAATAAATTTAAATGGAAGAACTGCTGATGCAATAAGTAGAAGAACCATAAAAAGACAAATAGATAGATATTCTAATTTTTTAGTTTTAATATCAGAACTATATAAAAATACAAATCGAGAATTTACAATTGATGATGCAAAAAAAGAATTTGATAAAGAATTTAAAAGAGTAGCTGTAGGTAAAAATAATTTTTATGATGCCTATGAAGAATTTATGTCTTTTAAACAGAAAAATAGAGAATGGTCGGCATCTACTATTAATAAGGTATAAAAATATTAAAACCCACTTAGAGGAGTTTGAAAAAGCGAAAAAATACAAACTTGCATTTGATAGAATAACTCAAAAATTTTATACTGAATTTACCGATTATTGTATGACAGATAAAGGTCATATAAATAATACATTTTCAAGAAACGTGGGTTTATTAAAAACCTTTCTTTTTTGGGCGTTGAAAAACGAATATACTTACAAAGCCGATTTCATAAATTTTAAGAAGAAACCAAAAGTAATTACAAATCAAATTGCTTTAAAAAAAGAAGATTTAGAACATTTACTTTTAACAAAAATGAAAACACAAAAATTAGAACGTGTGAAAGATGTTTTTATATTTTCCTGTGTAACTGGTTTAAGATTTGGAGAACTAAAATTCGTTTCAAAAAATACTATTAACGGAAAAATTTTAATTTTAAAAGAAGAAAAAAGTTCTGGAAAAAAAACAAGAGAAATTCCTTTAAGTGCTATTGCATTGCACCTTTTAGAAAAGTATGAGTATTCTTTGCCACTTATCGCAAACCAAAAACATAACGATTATATAAAAGATGTTTTCGAAGAAGCTGGTTATACACATAATGTAATGAAAACATCTACTAAAGGTAAGGAAGTAATTAGACATGAATATCCTTTTTATAAGAGGATTTCGAGCCATACTGCCAGGAGAACTTTTATAACAATGATGAAAAGAAAAGGTAAAAGTGATAAATTAATTGCAGAAATTTCTGGACATAATGATATGAAGACTTTAAACCAATATTACCAAGTTACTAATGAAGATGTAAAAGATGCAGTTGATGAAACTTTTGATTTAAAAATACCTAATAGATAGAATTAGAATTTAAGATATGTAGATAATGGAAGAAACTAATTATTGGAAAGAAGAAATTGGTAAAATTAATATTGAGCAAATAAATAAGCTAAGTTTGTCTATTGAAAATAGTTTAGAATTTGCAAGATTAGATGCTGAAAATGAAATTAAAGGGTTGTTCGAAAACACAGGAAATAATTTAGTCTTACACGATTTTTATTCTAAAATTTTACTATGGAAAACTAATCATCTTAACTCTAAAGCATCAGATTATTTTATATTATCAAAATATTCAAATAATTATTTAAAAATATTACAAGGAAAAGAATCGGAGAAAATTTCTAAAGTAGCAATATTGTTTTTTTTAATATTTAAAAAAACTTTCAATTACAGCTTTGATAAATTTTGCAAGGAGTTTTCAGATGAACTATTTACTTATAAAAAAAGCGAGTTCTTATATCTTTCGGCAAAAAATATAATAGAGATTTCTAATAATAACACAAATTATGCAATAAAATTTCCACCAATCGACAATTTTGAAATTGACACTTTTAAAAATATAAGAACTCAGCTCGAAGAATTAAGGATATTATATAATGATTTGGTTGTTAGTAATAATACTGAGATTAAAAATCTATTAGAAGAAAAATATAAAATTTCAGATGAATTAAATAAAAAAATTGATAGTTTAGAGGATAAATTGTATTCTTTAGATCTGAAGTTCGATGAGGAAAAATATCAAAAAGATTTAATAGAAATAAAACTTAAAAGTTCAAAAAACTATTCAGAAATTTTAAAAAATGAAGCTCAAAAAAAGGATTATTTAATAAATCCTCAATTCAATAATCTTTTTTGGGGAGACAATTATCCTGCTTTAAAAGTGTTTTATAACTTTCTTATAATAAATCAAATTTATTCTTATGGTTGGAGTTATTTTGCATTACAAATGAGTTTGGGAAATTTAGAAGTAATACAACTTTATACTGGTAATTATACTAAAAGAGAACTAGGTTATTTACTCTATCAAATTCAGCCATTTTTTTCTCATGATTATAAAAATACTCAAAAGAGATATTTAGAAGTAATTAAAAGAAAGTTCGCAATTGATGATGAGTTGATTAATGATACTTTTTGCAAGAACAATATAAGAGGGTATAAGAAGTCAAAAGAAGTTATAAAGTCAAAAGAAGAGATCGATTTTTTATGCTCTAACATTGCTTTGAGGTATTTATAAAGATATTATTAAAATAAATTCCTTAAAAAATCTTTAAGAAATAATGTTAAATAAAAACTAAAAACCTGATATTGATAATTTTAAGTAAATTCAACTTTAACTTTATCCTATTTTTTTCGGTTTAACTATAAACGCAATTTTACAAAGTAATTAGGCAAGAGCTCAAGCCATAAACTTTAAGTAAAATGAAACACATAATAGTTACAACTCATGAAGAGTTATTAGAAATGATTGATTTATCCGTTGCAAAAAGGATAAATCCAATGCAGGAATTAATTAACAGAAAATTAAATCCTCAAAAAAAGAACGTAACAGTAAAGGAAGCAGCAAAAATGCTAAATGTTACAGAATTGACTGTCAGGAATTACATTCAGCAAGGAAAAATTCAAGCTTCAAAAATTGGTCGAAGACTTGTAATCAATTCAGAAAGTTTAGAAAACTCTCTAAAAGAAGTTAAATCTTTAAAATACAGAAGATAGTATGAAAGATTATAACGCACAAAATAACAAGTTCATTAAGAATGGACTTGTTATTATAGAAAGGGTTCTAACAGAAATTGAAAAACTAGGAATTGATAGGATAACTGATAATTTACTATTGAGATTTTTGAATTATTACAAGATTGAATTAAAAAAATTAAAATCAATTATTGTTTCTAATCCAAGATTTGATTGGGTAAATATTCAAGGGGAAATTGATGATTTATATAGGAGAGATCCAAATCTTACGGGTATAATTTTATATTTGGACTGGAATGAAGGAGAGAATAGAGCTTCCTATAAGTTTAGAATTAAAAAACCTAAATAATGTCAGACTTCAAACGAATTGGAACGGATTACTACAAAGTATGTAACGTCCCATTAATGTCGCGAGATTTTGTAAAAACTTTAATAAAATGGTCTAAAGGAGAAATTATAACTGATAAAGGAAAAGATTTTCTGCAAACCATTAAAAAGTATGATGGTTTTATTACAATTCCAGATAATCAAAATTACAAACAAGAAATAAATTCTTTTTACAATGAATATGAAAAAATTGAGCATAAGTTTATAAATGGAGAATTTCCTGCAACGGAACAATTTTTAAGACATATTTTTAAAGAACAGTATAATTTAGGTCTTGATTATTTAACAATTTTGTGGCAAAAGCCAACTCAAATATTGCCAATTTTATGTTTAGTTAGTGATAAACGAAATACAGGTAAAACATCGTTTTTAAATTGGTTAAAATTAATTTTTCAAGGTAATATGACTATTAATAAAAATGAAGACTTTAGAAGTAGATTTAATAGTGATTGGTCATCTAAATTAATTATTGCAATAGACGAAGTTCTTTTGGATAGGAGAGAAGATAGCGAGCGTATTAAAAATTTATCCACTGCCAGCAGTTACAAAACAGAATCTAAAGGAAAAGACAAAGTAGAAACAAACTTTTTTGGGAAATTTATTCTATGCTCAAATAACGAAGAGAATTTTATTCAAATTGATGAAAAAGAAATTCGATATTGGGTTATTAAAGTAAATTCTTTCGAAAATGAAGATGTAGATATCCTAAAAAAATTACACAAAGAAATACCTTACTTTTTATATTTTTTAAATAATAGAAAAATAGAATCTGAAAGAGAAACAAGAATGTGGTTTACAAAGCAGCAAATTTATACTCCTGCATTAGACAAAGTTGTAAAAGGTAATAAAACATACTTAAGTCAAGAAATTAAAGAAATTTTGATTGATGAATTTATAAGGTATAATGTTACCGAATTAAAATTTACTGCTACAGATTTATTAGAAAAACTAAAGGAGGGCAGTATTCGTACAACAAGATTTAACGTTTCTAAAATTTTAAAAAATGATTATAATTTAGAACCTGTTAATGGTAGTTATAAAAGGTATTTTTTATCATTAAATACCTTACAAAAAACAATTGTAGATTTTGAAATTAAAAAAGGCAGATACTTTGAGTTTCTAAAAAAAGATTTTATTGAAAATAATGTTGATAGTTGACAAACTTCAGTTTTAGTCAAGTAGAATAGGTCTTTAGGCTCATAACAGTCGTTCAACAAACTATCAACAAAGAATTAGAAATAATTACTGTTGATACAATGTTGAACGATTGTTGTTTTGAAGAAGCCTTGCTGTTATTAGCTTTCTAGATAAATGTCAACAAAACAACAAAATTTATGTTTTTATATTTATTTTAAAATAATCCTTTTTTTATGTTACTTTATTTATAATGCTTTGATAATTTAAATGTAGAAGTAAATGAAAAGCACATTGAATAAAGTTGTAATGTAAAGGGAGAAATAATTATTTCCGGTTGAAACTCTTCTTCAAGAAAGTAAAGTGATTTTTTAATAACCAAACCATTACAAATGAAATAATAGAAAGCTTTGGTTCAAAAGTCCGTTTTATAATAAGACATTTACCTAGCTTATTAGCCTCTAAAAAAAATAAAAGTAAGTTCGATTTATAAAATCTAGTTGATTGAGTCTAAAGTTATCTATTAATTTAAAATTGTTTAATCTCCATTATTTTTTGTTCAAAAGTATCTTTGAAATCAGATTTGTTTTTCACTCTTGTTTTGTATGAATATACCGTTGCTACGGATAATTCTAAAAAATCAGCAACTTGGCTACTTTCTTGAACGCCTAAACGATATAACGCAAAAATACGTTGTTCATTATTTAATGATTTATCTGTTTTCAGATTTACACGTTCACTTTCTGGGAATAAATTAAAGTAATCTTCAAGAAATGAGGGAAATAGTTTTAAGAATACTTCATCAAACTGTTGAAATAGATGAGCTCTTGCCTTTTTAACACTGTATTTTTTAAGAACTAATAAAACTTCTTCTGGTTTTTTAGCTTTAATTTTTTGAAAAGTACTTTTTTGTATTTGATCAATTTTATGAATAAAACCAGATGATACTTTAAGGAAATATGCAATATACTCTTGTTTAATACTGTCTACTTCTCTTAAGTGATTATTAAGTTCTTTTAATTGATAATTTGAATGAGCCAATACACGTCTTGAAAGCTTAAGTGCTTTAAGTTGCTTAAATATTATAAATAAGAATGTCACAACTAGCATAGCTAAAACAGAAAGTATAATAATGATTTTTTCAAGCCTTTTATTTTGCTCTTCTGTTTTTTGAATCTGAGCATTTTTGATAATCGGTAATATCGAAGACAATTCAACTTTTCTATGACGGGCATTATAAAAAGTAGCATCTTCCATTGCTATACCAATATATTTATAGGCCTTTTTTAAGTCTCCTGACTTGAAAAGTTCTTGAGCTAAATTTCGCAAGGCAACTGTTTCTTTGGTTGAATTCTTTAGATCTTCAATTGCAGCAAGTGCTAAATACTTTATATTCTTTTCAGGGTAACCATTTTCAGCGTATACATGTGCTAAAGAGGATAGGGCTATAGCGTAGTTTTCTTTGGGGATATCATAACTATTAATCCAAGTTTCAAAAGCTTCTTGAGCACTTTGCCAATCTTGAGACTTTAATCTTCTTAAGCTTTCAATACTCCAATACTCATTTGTATTTGGTTCAGTATATAAAAGAGCTTTTTCTAAGAATTGATTTCCTTTTTTTATATAGTCAGAACTAAAGTTGCTATAGCTAGTATAATCGGCCCAATCAAAGTAAGTTCTTGCTTTTTCTGAGTAATATTCAAATTTATATTTGTTTGGTAAATTTTGTAAATCGATACTACTAAGTGTGTCTATAGCTTGTGTAAATAAACCTGAAGACATCAATATAAATCCTTCATTAATTTTTATTCTAGATAATTTTAACGGATCATTTGTTTTACGTGAAATTGATTTTGCTTTTTCAACATAATAATATGCGGAATCATAACGAAAAGATTGGTATTCTTTAAATAACAAAAGATAGTTGTCATAAAGTTTAGTTTTATCATCTTCATGTAAATACTTAGTTACTTCCTTTTTAAGGCTTTCAATGGTCTTATATTTTTCTAATAAATAAATATTTTTCCTTCTAATTGTAAGCTCTAATTGATTAAGAATTGAATCATTCTGAAAAGAAAAGAATTTAATACAATGAAAATAAAAAAATAAAAAAATAAAATACTTAGACATGATGTTGAGAATTAAAATCGTAAAAACTGGCATTGTTTACTGCGAATATATACAAAAAACTTATAGTTTATAGTGAATATGATATTTTAGAACCTTGATTTTTATTAAAATCACCTTGATTTTTTCTTATTACTAATTGTTTTAAAATGATGTAAATTAATGCTTTAGGTTTTTTTTAAAGTTTTAAAGTCTTGATTTTTATTCAACTTTTTTAAATAGGCTAAGTAAGGTTATACTTTTGACATATTCATCGAGTAATAAAGTTTTAAATGTTAATTAAACTCATATTTATTACTTATTTCAAATTAAGTTAATCTTATAAATAATAAACTACTAAATGGTAATAAAAATTAATTTAAATCGTAAAAGTTATTTTAAAAATATTGTGATAAAAATAACTTTATTATTGATTTCAATCAATAGTCTTTCTTATTCAAGGACTACGATGACAAGTGTTTTTACTTCAAATAGTTTTGAAGAGTCTTTCGAAAATAAAAAATTGCAAGATATTATAGTTAGGGGGCAGGTTTTAGATGATCAAGGTATTCCTTTATTAGGAGCTAGTGTTATAGAGAAGGGAACTTCTAATGGAGTAGTGACGAATTTTGATGGTAAATTTAGTTTGACTGTTTCTAATAATAAGGCAATTATTGCGATAAGCTATATAGGCTATAAAGATTTTGAATTCAACGCTGAAAGTAATACTCGTATTTTTAAATTAGAGGTAGACGCTAATGTTTTAACTGAGATTGTAGTAATAGGTTATGGTTCTGCAAAACGGAAAGATTTAACAGGTGCTGTTTCCTCGGTAAAAGAAGAGGAGATGAATCAAGGAGCAATAACAAGTCCCTTACAATTAATTTCGGGTAAAGCTGCTGGTGTAATTATTAATCAAACGGGTAGCGAACCAGGTTCTTCTCCAAGTGTTAGAATTAGAGGTATATCTTCTTTAATTGGTGGTAATGACCCTTTAGTAGTGGTTGATGGAATACAAGGTAATATGGATTTGTTGAATCAAATACCACCAAGCGAAATTGCTTCGGTTGATATTTTAAAGGATGCTTCTGCAACCGCAGTTTATGGATCTAGAGGAGCAGCTGGTGTTATTATAGTTAGTACAAAAACGAATAAATTGGGGAAGACTACTTTGCAGTATGTTGGAAGTTCTTCAGTAGACTTTATTTCTAAAAAGTTAAATATGTTAAATGCTGATCAATGGTGGTCACAAGCGCAACTTACAGGAGTTCCTGCTTCTGCAAACCACGGGTCAAATACAGACTGGTATGGGGTACTTACGCAAATGGGTTCTACTCAAAGTCATACGATATCGTTTGGAGGTGGAACGGATAAATTTAATTATCGTGCATCTTTAAGTGCTATTCTACAAGAAGGTGTGGTTATTAATTCAAACAACCAAAAATATATTGGTCGTATAGTGGCTACACAAAAAGCATTAGATGATAAACTGACTTTAACCTTTAATTTAAATAGTGGAATTCTTGAAAACACTGGAACTGTTCAAAATATTGGTCGTGCATCATTTACTTCTAATTTAATTACCAATGCTTATGTAATGCGTTCTACAGATCCTATATATGACAATGATGCTAGTTATTATAATGATCCAAATGTATTCCAATATCTTAATCCATATGCTGTTGCACAGACAGTTGTTAATGAAAACCAACAAGATAATTTATTTGGAAGTTTAAAAGCCGATTTAGAGCTTTATAGAGGTTTAACCTTAGGATGGTTTGGAAGTTGGCGTAAAACCAATAATAGTAATGGATTTTACCTGCCAGTGGAGTCTACAAGTGCTAGTGCAATTGATCAAAAGGGGTTTGCTAATATAAATAATAGTAAACAAAATGAAAAACTAATGAATGTTAGTCTTTCTTATCGAAAAGCATTTGGAGAGCACTTTATAAATGCCTTAACTTTATATGAATGGCAAAATCAAACTTATCAAGGTAATTATGCCCAAGCAAGAGGATTTATAAATAATATAGCTACATACAATGCATTACAATTGGGTGATTTATCAAACGTTAGACCAGGCGATATTTCTTCCTATAAAAATGATCGTACTTTAATATCCTTTCTAGGACGAGTTAATTATTCATTTATGCGTCGTTACCTATTAACAGTAAGTTTAAGACGAGATGGTTCTTCTGTTTTTGGAGCCAATCATAAATGGGGTAATTTCCCATCGGCATCAGTGGCATGGCAAATAGATCAGGAACCATTTATGGCAAATCAAACTGTTTTTGATCAATTAAAAATACGAGGAGGTTATGGAGTAACGGGTAATCAACAAGGTCTATATCCTCAAAATTCACTTTCTTTAGTAGGAGGTTCAGGAGTTACGTATTTTGGTGGTCAGCAAATCACAAATTTTAATGTAGTTCAAAATGATAATGCAGATTTGCGCTGGGAAACAAAGAAGCAAGCTAATATTGGATTAGATTTTTCACTTTTAGAACAACGTTTAAGAGGTACTGTTGATGTATACACTGCTACTACAGATAATCTTTTATTTGATTATACAGTGCCACAACCACCTTATCCATTTAATACTATTAAAGCTAATGTAGGGAGTATCTTAAATGAAGGATTAGAGGTCTCACTAGCTTATGATTTGATTGATACAGATGATATGACTTTAACATTAGGAGGAAATGTTTCATTTATAAAAAATGAAGTAAAAAAACTAAGTGGAAGTATCAACGGAGTACCATTAAATACAAATTATGTGCCTTGGGGATCAAATTCATACTTAATAGAGGGAGAAACAATAGGAACCTTTAATATTTTACGTCATACTGGTAAAGATGATTCTAATTCAGAAACTGTACAGGATGTTAACGGTGATGGTACTATTGATCAAGGAAATCAAAGTCCTGACCGTATCATACAAGGTTCCGCTTTGCCAACTTATAGTTATGCTTTTAACCCAACATTTAGGTACAAAAGATTTGATTTATCTATGTTGTGGAGAGGTTCTGGAGGTAACAAAATTTATAATGGTTTAAAATCAAGTTTAAGTTATTTAGAAAATATTGGACGATCAAATGTTTTAGAAAGTGCAGTAGATTTAGGAATTAATACTTCTCAATATGGTTCAGATCTTTGGTTAGAAGATGGTGATTTTTTAAGACTTGAAAACTTAACAGCTGGATATACGTTTGATTTTAAAAAATTAAAATATATAGACTCCGCACGTTTATCAGTAACAGGAAATAACTTGCTATTGATTACAGATTATACAGGTATTGATCCAGAACTTAATTTTTCTGGCGGTAATGGTTTTGGTGGCGATAACGGTATATACCCACGTACACGTAGCTTTGTGGTTGGTTTAAATGTTCAATTAAATTAAATTAAATTAAAAATGAAAAGACTGAATACAATATTACTAGGAGTTTTAAGTATCTATTTAATGGTTGCCTGTACAAATGTAAATGAAAGTGTTTATGATAAGTACGAGGCAAATGAATTCTATGCAACACCCGAAGGCTCTGATGTTGCTTTAGCAGCTGTTTACGCTCAAGTAGCAGGTGATTGGAACGGTATAGGTTATGCAGGAGCAGACAATGGTTGGTACGACATGAATTTGATGAGTTCTGACGAACAAGTGATTCCTCATAGAAACACGGGAGATTGGCAATTAGACTTTGCTCGTTTATTTAAACATGAATGGTTGCCAACGGATTTGATAATTAACAATACTTGGAATTGGTTATACAAATCTATATTTAACGCCAATCTAGCTGTTGACCAGTTAGTTGATGCAGATGCAGATCCTTCTAAAATATCGGAAGCTAAAGTATTAAGAGCCTTTTTCTACTACTTATTGATTGATGATTACGGTAGTGTACCTTTTTATACTAAAAACGACATTACAGTAGATCAAATTCCACAGGCAAGTAGGAAAGAAATTTATGATTTTATTGTGAATGAACTAGTCGCTAATGTTGATTTATTGTCAACAGAAAAAGGAGGTGATTATTACGGACGCTTTAACAAATGGGCAGGTTATACTTTGTTAGCCAAAGTATATCTTAATGCAGAAATTTATACAGGAACACCAGAATGGCAAGCTTGTTTAGATGCTTGTGAAACCATAAGTAAAGGAGGTTTTTCTTTACATACTGCTGCTCAAAATACAGCAAGTCCATTCGAATCTGAATATTATGATCTTTTTGGAGATGTATTACCAGGAGATGAGACCATCTTTGCAATGTACGCTAGTGCAAACATTGTGTCGAGAAATATTTATGCCGTGAGGTCTCTTTTTGGAGCTCACGGTCAAGCCGTGTTTGGTTATAGTGGATGGAATGGCACCATAGTTCCCACAAAATATTTTCTACAATATGACGAAGATGATGTACGAAGAAAACAATTTATTTACGGAGAGCAACCAGGAGGCGTTAATTACTCCTTGAATGTTACTTCTTTAGATGACCCAGGAGCCGCACCACAAGCAGGTGTCAGAAGTTTAAAGTTTTATCCAGCGGGGACTATGGATGGTGCAGGAGCTTCAAATGATTTTCCTATTTACAGATATGCTGATGTTATTTTAATGCAGGCTGAATGTCATGTTCGCTTGGGTAACGATGCCGCAGCAAAACCACTTGTTGATGCCATAAGACAGCGTGCTGGACTGGATGATTTGGTAAACAATCCTTCTTTGACAGATGTTTATAAAGAAAGAACATTTGAACTGAACTGGGAAGGTCACAGAAGACAAGATATGATTCGCTTTGGGACATTTTTAGAACCAAATGAATTTAGAGGCGCTTCAAGTGAATTTAGAAAATTATTTCCAATTCCAACGTCAGCCTTAAATGCGAACCCAGGATTAAAACAAAACACAGGATATTAAAACTAAATTTTATGAAAACATTTATACAAACACTATTTACAGTTAGCTTCTTGCTATTTACTTTTACTTCCTGTGAAGATGATGCGCAATTAACCAAATTGCCTATTGTTAGATTTTTAGCACCAATTGAGGCAACACCAAATAGCATTGTACTCTCAAAAGATACTAATTTTGAATCCGTAATTTCGGTCTCTTGGCTGGATGTAGAATTTCCAATTAAAGCACCTGTAACTTATACACTTGCTATTGATGTAGCTGCGGACACTTTTGGTGATAATGGATGGGCAAATGCCATAAGAATTCCGTCAGGAGAAGATGTGTTAAGTAAATCTGTACTAGGGATTAACTTGAATGAGTATGCGGCTAATTTAGGTTTGCTTCCAGATATTGAAGGTGAATTGGTGCTGCGTGTTGAGGCTTACATGGATCGATATGTTTATTCGGAGCCTATAACTATTCAGGTAACGCCATATCTTGATGAAATCGCCTTTGGTGAAATTTATTTACCCGGTTCATATAATGGTTGGGATCCAACAACAGCATCAAAATTATCTGCAATAGATACAGGTATTTACCAAGGTTATTTAACAGTGAATTCACCTGATGGTTTAGTATTTAAAATTACACCAGAACAGAATTGGAGTGAGTTTTACGGCTTAGACGTTAACGGAAATTTAGCTTTAGGAACAGATGGGGACTTGTCTTTACCAGATTTTGGATCCTACCAAATCACCGTAAATCTTAATACTTTAAGCTATACTATTGTTCCTTATTCTTGGGGAGTAATAGGTAATGCTACTCCAGCTGGATGGGATGCAGATACTGATATGTCTTATGATTATAGTGCTTCAACTTGGAAATTTACGGGTAATCTAGTTTCAGGAGCACTAAAATTCCGACTCAATAATGAATGGACTATTAATTACGGTACAGAGGATGGTAATAGCGGTAATGTGGTTGATGCAGTGATGTATTTAGATAATCCTGGTGCTCATAATATAATTGAAGCTGGAAATTACGAAGTTACCTTTAGAATAAATCCAATTACATCAGATACAATTACTTATTCTGTAACAAAGCTATAAATAATATAAATAAAACAATCAATGAAAATTCTATTCTTACATATTCTACTTGCACTTTGCTCTGTCACAGCGTTGACTTCTTGTAATTCAGATGACGACTTAAATGTTATTCTATCTCCTTATGATCAATATGGCTCACCGTTTTCGAATATGCCAAAACCAAAAGATGCTATTATCTACCAGGTTAATTTAAGAGCTTTTAGCGAAGCAGGAACAATTGAAGGGGTTAGAGAACGCTTAAGTCATATTAAATCTCTAGGTGCTAATGTTATTTATTTAATGCCAATATATCCGGTAGGAGTTTTAAATTCTGTGGGCGAATTAGGTTCTCCTTATTCTGTAAGAGACTACAAATCAGTGAGTGAAGAATATGGTTCTTTAAGCGATTTACGAGCTCTTGTAGACGAAGCTCACAACATGGATATGGCAGTAGTATTAGACTGGGTAGCAAATCACACATCTTGGGATAATGCATGGATTACAGATCACCCAGATTGGTATCAAAAAGATGATACAGGAAACATGACGCCACCTCCAGGAACTGGCTGGAACGATGTTGTTCAGTTAGATTTTAAAAATTCAGAATTAAGAAAAGCAATGATTGACGCAATGTCTTATTGGGTTTACAGTGCCAATATTGATGGGTTTAGATGTGACTACGCAGATGGTGTTCAACAAAGTTTCTGGGCTGAAGCTATTACCACAATAAGATCTATAAAAAAACAAGATATGCTAATGCTTGCAGAAGGTACTCGTAGAAATCATTTTGATGTGGGATTTGATTATACTTTTGGTTTTAAATACTTTGAGACACTTGAAAAAGTTTTTGCCGAAGGAGAACCAGCAACTTCATTGCAAGATATGAATGCAGAAGAATACAACAATAATTATGACGATGACAATCGTATTGTGCGTTATACTACCAATCACGATGTAAATATTACGAACGGTACACCAATAGAATTATATGGGGGCAAACAGGGTTCATTAGCTGCTTTTGTTGTTGCTGCATACATGAAGTCTGTACCAATGATATACAATGGACAAGAAATTGGATACACACAACGCATCCCATTTTTTAACAAAACCCCTATTGATTGGAATACTGCGGATAATGACATGTTTGCTGAATACCAAAAAATTATTGAGTTTAGAAAAAATAGTGAAGCTATAAAAAGAGGAATTTATCGGGGCTATAGTAGTAATGCTGTATCGGCTTTTACTATGAAAACTGATAATGAAACGGTATTGGTCCTTTCCAATTTAACAAATGGTATTGTTAAATACATTATTCCAGCATCACTATCAGATACTTGGGTTAATGCTTTTACGAATGAATCCTTGATATTGAATAGTGAAATGGCACTTAGTCCATACCAGTATATTATACTAAAGAATAATTAAAAAGAAACAATTCAAAAATCATATTATGTTTTACTACTCAAGATTTTTATTAAAATCTATAGCTAAATACGCCTTTATATTACTGTTATTTCTGAGTTATAATCAAGGTCTGTATGCGCAAACTATAAAGTCTCCAGATAAAAACTTAAGCCTTACTTTTAAAGTTAATGATAATGGTATTCCACTTTATCAACTTGAATATAAAGGGAAGTCAGTTATAAAAGAGAGTAAATTAGGAATTGAAGTTAAAGATCAGCCCTCATTTATGGAAGGTTTTGAAATTGATAAAACCAATCAAATAACTGTTGATAATAGTTGGGAGCCTCTTATGGGTGAGCAAAAAACCATAATAAATAACTACACAGAATTACTTGTTATATTAAAACAACCGCAACATAAAAACAGACAATTAAAAATAAGATTTAGATTGTTCAATGATGGACTTGGGTTTCGGTATGAATTTCCAAAACAACCAAATTTAAATTATTTCATCATAGATGAAGAACACACAGAGTTTCAATTAACTGGTAACCATAAAATATTTTGGATTCCAGGAGATTATGACACCAATGAATACGCTTATACTACTTCAAAAATAGCAGAGATTCCTAAATTGATGGAAAAAGCAACAGCCTTTATCAGTGCGCAACAACCTATTAAAAATCTAGCTATACAAACACCATCTATGATGAAAACGGATGGTGGATTATACATTAATATTCATGAAGCTGCTTTGATAAATTATCCAGCAATGTCTTTAAATGTAGATGCTGTAAACTTTAAAATGAGTTCGCATTTAACACCTGATGCAGTTGGTAATAAAGGCTATATGCAAACCAATACACAATCTCCATGGAGAACCATTGTAGTTAGTGATAAAGCAACAGATGTTTTGGCATCAAAACTAATTTTAAACCTAAATGAACCTACAAAATACAAAGATGTATCGTGGATTAAACCCATGAAATATATTGGTGTTTGGTGGGAGTATTTTGTGGCAGGAAAAAGTACTTGGGCTTATGGTACAGAAACAAATGTAAAATTAGATCAAGATTTTAGTAAGCTTACTCCTAATGAAAAACATGGGGCCACTAATAAACGTGTATCTGCTTATATTGATTTTGCCTCTAAACATGGCTTTGATGCTGTTTTGGTTGAAGGATGGAATATTGGTTGGGAAGATTGGATTGGTAATTGGAAAGAAAATGTATTTGATTTTGTTACTCCATACCCAGATTTTGATGTTGAAAGAATGCGTGATTATGCAGCATCTAAAAATGTTAAGTTAATGATGCATCACGAAACTTCTGGCTCGGCAACAAATTACGAACGCAGGCTGGATAGAGCCTTTCAGTTTATGGAAGACAATAATTACAATGCCGTAAAAACAGGGTATGTAGGTCAAATTATTCCGAGAGGAGAACATCATGACGGGCAATGGATGGTAAACCATTACATTCATGTTGCAGAACGTGCATCAGATTATAAAATTATGATTAACAGTCATGAGGCAGTAAGACCTACAGGGTTGCACAGAACGTATCCTAATTGGATTGCTCAAGAATCTGCAAGAGGAACAGAGTTTGAAGCTATGGGAGGTTTAGCACCAGAACACACTACTATTCTACCTTTTACCAGACTTATGGGAGGTCCTATGGATTACACTCCGGGAATTTTTCAAACAGATTTAACTTATTACAATACAGGTGGTAATCAACGTGTAAATACTACGCTTACTAAACAGTTAGCATATTATGTAACAATGTATAGTCCACTGCAAATGGCTGCTGATATCCCAAGTAATTATGAACGTTTTCCTGATGTATTTCAATTTATTAAAGATGTTGCTTTAGATTGGGATGCATCATATATACAAGAAGCTGAACCAGGAGATTATATAACTATTGCCAGAAAGGCTAAAGGTAAAAATGAATGGTTCGTAGGAGGTATTACAGATGAAAATTCGAGAACAGCAAATATTGATTTTTCATATTTACCAAAGGGCAAAAAATATATCGCCACTATTTATGCTGATGCAAAAAATGCAAGCTGGGATAAAAACCCACAAGCTTATTCTATAAAAACGGTAAAAGTAAACTCCAAAAGCACGTTAAAACAATATATAGCACCAGGTGGCGGATTTGCAATAAGCATTAAAGAAAAGCAATAAGTAAATGCTTAAAAAAATTCTATAATATTTAACTAAACTCAATAATGATGAAAAAAATTACTTTTTTACTGATTTGTCTTTTAACAATTACTATAGCGTCTGCCCAATTAACCTCAGTAGCTTTAGTTGGTAGTGGTACCGAACAAGGTTGGCCAGCAGATCCACAGACGGACACTCATCAAATGACCTCGAATGATTCTGAAAATTGGACCATTACAAACATTAATTTGTTAAACGGAGCTATTAAATTTAGAGGTAATAATTCATGGGATTTACCTTATAACTGGGGTGGTACAGATTTTCCTTCTGGAACCGCAACTATAGATGGCCCAGGGATTAATGTTACCAGAGGAATTTATAATGTGAGTTTCAATAGTACCTCTAGAGTTTACAGTTTTCAATTTGTGAGCCATATTAATATAAGCATTATTGGTGATGCAACTCCTGGAGGTTGGGGAACGGATACTGACATGTCCACTACTGACGGAATTAATTACAACCTTGAAGGTATTACATTAATTGCAGGAAATCTCAAATTTCGTGGTAACCATTCTTGGACTTTACCATACAACTGGGGAGGTTCAGATTTTCCTTCAGGAACAGCTATTGTGGATGGCGAAGCTTTAGCAATTCCTTCAAACGGTATTTACAACATATCTTTTAATATTGATACTGCTATTTATTCGTTTAGTTTAACTTATGATACAATTTGGACAGGGGATTTAAATTCGGAATGGGTTAATGTTGGAAATTGGAGTAATGGTGTGCCAACTATTGGTCAAGATGTGTTAATTACAGATGTTGCGAATGCACCTATAATAGGTTCTTCGACAAATGTAAATTTAGGAGATTTAATTATTTCAGAAGTAGACGGTTTGTCAATAGCTTCTGGAGGATCACTAATCGTAAACGGTATATCAACAGGAAATGTAACTTTTAATAGAAATTTGGGAACATCAAACTGGTATTTAGTTTCTTCCCCAGTTTCAGGTCAGGTATACAATGATGCTTATGGAACTGCTAATGGAATTGCTTCAGGAACAGGAAATAACAGAGGGATTGCTTCTTATACGACATCAGAGAATACTTGGTCTTACTTACAATCTGGTGGTTCTGGAACTTTCAACAATTGTCAAGGATATTCTGTAAAAAGATCTGCCTCAGGCGATATTTCTTTTACTGGAACCATTAACACTTCTGATGTTTCAGTAGCTGTATCAAATGCTAGTAATGGTTTTAATTTAATAGGAAATCCATTTACTTCTCATATAAATAGTGCTACTTTTTTAGGTGATAATTCTGCAAATTTAGTTTCAGAAACTCTTTGGGTTTGGAATCAAGGAACTAGTAGTTATGAAACTAAAGTAACTGGTGATGCATTTATTTTAGCACCAGCTCAAGGTTTTTTTGTAAGATCTTCTAGCGGAACAGACTTAAATATAGCTGAATCATACCAAGCTGTTACAGGAGGAACTTTTCAAAAATCATCAAGATCAGAAGTGAAATTGATGATGAATGATGGTACTGTTGATAGATTTGCTAAAATGTATTTTTTAGAGAATGTAACCAAAGGTTTTGATAATGGTTTTGATGGAGAAATATTTGGAGGAATTGAAAACTCAGTAGATATTTTTACAAACTTATTAGCAGACAACAAAGGAAAAAAACTCCAAGTACAATCGTTACCAATCTCAGAAATGGAAACAATGGTAATTCCCTTAGGAATCAAGGCTTCTGCGGGAAAAGAAATTACATTTACTGCTGAGGTAATGTATTTGCCAAAAGATGTAAAAGTTTTATTAGAAGACAGATTGGCAAATACAATTACTCGTTTGGACGAAGCAAATAGTTCTTATGGAGTAACTCTAAAAGACGCTGTAAATGGAACTGGACGTTTTTATTTACATACAAAAGTCTCAGGAGTGTTAAGTACTGGCGACACAATTCTAGAGAGTATCAGCATTTATACGCCAAACAAATCAACACTAAGAGTAGTAGGATTATCAAAAGGAAAAGCAACTGTAAAATTATTCAATATTTTAGGAGAACAAGTGATGCAAACCCCATTTAGTTTAACTGGTGTTCAAAACATTTCGTTACCAAAATTAGCAACAGGAATGTACATTGTTCAGCTAGAAACTGCCTATGGAAAGTTGAACAAAAAAATAGTTTTAGAATGATTTTAACCTTTTAAAAACAAAATACTCATGAAAAACCAACAAAAAAACAGAATGGATATTACCCGTAAAGAAGCAATAGAAAAAATAGCTAATTACGGAAAATACGCGACTTTAACAGCTCTTGGGACTTATCTAATTTTGAATCCAAAAAAAGTACAAGCTCAGAGTCCTTCTGAACCAGGGCAAAGTTTCTAGAAATTCATAGACAGCCAAAATAAAATTAACAAAAAGCACAAAATTTTTTAAAATTAATCATTTTATTATTAACTAAAATTAACTTTCATGAAAAAAATTACATTTATTATTATTTGTTTGTTATCTGTTGCATTTGCTAGCGCACAGTTAAATTCAGTATCAATTGTAGGAAATGGTGCAGGAGGATGGCCTGGAGAAGCAGGTAACCCTGGTCCTCAAGACACAAACCAAATGACTACATCGGATGATGGAGTAACTTGGACAATAGAGAATTTAACACTAAGCGAAGGAGCTGTAAAATTTAGAGGAAATAATTCTTGGGATCTACCTTATAATTGGGGAGGAGCAACCTTCCCTTCAGGCAGGGGTATTGAAGATGGAGATGCAATAACATCTACCGCGGGAGTGTATAATGTTACTTTTAATGCTAACACTTTAGTTTATGATTTTACCCTTATTACAGAAACAAATTTAACTTCTGTATCAATAGTAGGAAGTGGAGCAGGGGGATGGCCTGGAGAAGCTGGTAATCCTGGTCCAGAAGATAAAAACCAAATGACTACATCGGATGATGGAGTAACTTGGACAATAGAGAATTTAACACTAAGCGAAGGAGCTGTAAAATTTAGAGGAAATAATTCTTGGGATTTACCTTATAATTGGGGAGGATCAACCTTTCCTTCTGATACGGCTATTGAAGATGGAGATGCAATAACGTCAATTGCTGGTATATACGATGTTTCTTTTAATTCGAATACTTTAGAGTATAGCTTTATTTCTACAACTTTAGGTTTTGAGAGCACCTCATTGACTTCTTTTGAACTTTACCCAAATCCAACCTCGGATATTGTTAATATAAAATTTAATAAAGATATAGCTAGTTTAATAGTGTTTGATTTGATGGGGAGAAAAGTATTGGAAACTCAAAATGTTATAAATAAGAAAATATCAATTGGAGAGTTTCAATCTGGTACCTATTTATTTAATATTAAAGATTTTGAAGGAAAGACAATTGTAAAAAAAGTAATTCTAGAATAAATTCCTTTATTAAAATGATAATAAACTAAATACTATTCTATTAAAATTAGCGTCTCATTTTAATAAGTTTGAAAACTATTTTATTATTGATAATATGCCCTTAAAAGTGTGTAAGTTATCAGTAAAATAACGTTTAAAATTATGTAAATAAAGTACTTATGAATTTATAGGCAAGGGATTATGTGAGACTCAAAACATAAATTAATATGGTTATAAATTGCCTACAGTTTGCTCCGTAAATGGTGTTTTTCAAAGTATAGATTTAATTCCTGCTTCAGTGTACGGCATCAATTACCTAAAAAATATTAGGATGTAGATACGTGATTACATATTAATTGGAGATAGAGGTTATTTATCCGCTGAAATTCAATTTAACTTATTTTAAACTTGAAATGTAAAGCTAAATACACCAATGAGAAAGAATCGAAAGTAGTAAAAAAACAACCTAGTGTGTTGTAAAAAAAGCGAAAAAGAATAGAAACACTATTCTCTCAATTCTGCGACCAATTTATGATGAGATGCAACTATGCAAAAACTTTTAATGGGTTTAAAACTAAAGTACTATTTAAAACAACTGCGCTAACACCAGTTCAGTAAATCAACAAATTTATATTTGGCAGAAACATATAATAATATTAAAATTAGCATTATTTAGAATGCACAACGTGTATTTGATAGGTAATATATTAGCATCCTTGAATTATACACTAAATAAAAATCATTTAACCATGCAAATTATAAGTTTTCTTGGCTTCACCATTTTGGTAGCTGTAATAGCCTATTTAAAAACCAGAAATACAGACGAAAGTTCTTCAGATGGCTACTTTTTAGGTGGTAGAAGTTTAACAGCGGGTGTAATTGCTGGTTCTTTATTGTTAACAAATTTATCTACAGAACAAATTGTGGGTTTAAATGGCTCTGCTTATCAAAGTGGATTATCTGTAATGGTTTGGGAAACATTAGCTGCAATTGCAATGATTGTTACTGCTATTTTTTTACTACCAAGATACCTAGAAGGTGGTTTAACAACAGTTCCTGGTTTTTTAGCAAAAAGATTTGATATTACTACCAAAACACTAACTTCAATTTTATTTTTATCAGGTTATGTAGTTGTGTTGCTTCCAGTAATTTTATATTCTGGTTCACTTGCTATTAGTGGTATGTTTAATATCCCAGAATTATTGGGAGTTACACACACACAATCTATTTGGATTTGTGTTTGGGGAATAGGAATAATTGGATCAATTTATGCTGTTTTTGGAGGTTTGAAGGCAGTTGCTGTTTCGGATTCTATAAATGCAATTGGGTTATTAATTGGAGGTATTTTAATACCTATTTTTGGTTTGATAGCAATAGGAGATGGCAGTATACTTGACGGATTATCTACTTTAACAGCAGAAAATCCAGAAAAATTAAAATCAATGGGAGGACCAACAGATCCAGTTCCTTTCTATACTATTTTTACAGGAATGATGTTGGTGCAATTGTTTTATTGGGGAACAAACCAACAAATTATTCAAAGAGCATTAGGAGCAAAAAATTTAAAAGAAGGTCAGAAAGGGTTGCTATTGGCCTCATTTATTAAAATATTAGGACCAATTATTGTTGTTTTACCAGGTTTAATTGCATTTAATTTATTTAAAGGAAATTTAGAAAGTGCAGATAGTGCTTACCCAATGTTGGTAAAAGAAGTTTTACCTGAAGCTTTGGTTGGTTTCTTTGCAGCAGTTTTATTCGGAGCGATTTTAAGTTCTTTTAATAGTGTTTTAAATAGTTCTGTTACACTATTTGGTATCGATGTTTACAAGCAACACATTAATAAAGATGCTGATGAAAAAACAGTTGTAAAATATGGAAAAACATTTGGTGTTATTTTAGCATTGGCAGCTATGTTTATTGCACCATTAATTGCAAATGCAGGAAGTTTATTTGCCTATTTACAGGAAATTAATGGCATTTATAGTATTCCTATTTTAACAATTATAATTGTTGGGTATTTAACAAAAAGAGTTCCTGCAATTGCAGCTAAAATTGGTTTAGTTTCTGGTTGTTTATTATATATAATTAGTCAGTTTTTTATGCAACCTTATTTTGTTGATTCAGCATTAGCTACAGCAGCCGAAATTGGAATTACAGATGTTGCTGAATTAGCTCTAATAAAAGCAAAAGCATATCCTCACTTTTTAGATATAATGGCGATTCTATTTGTATTGAATGTATTAATTATGTTGATTATCGGTAAGATAAAACCTCGTAAAGAAGCATTTGTGCAAGAGTACACAAAACAAGTAGATATTTCTCCATGGAAATATGTTAATCAGGCAGGTATTATAATTTCTATTATTGTAGTAGGTATTTATATTTATTTTGCTTAAAAAATTAAAAATACAATATTATATTTTAGTACCACCATTTTAAATAACTTACAAAACGAGTTTAATAGTATTCAATACTTTTCAGATTGAATGCAATACTATTGCAATACTTTTTTAGTTTCAAAAAATAAATAATAATATTTTATTGGCCTCCAACATCTTTGCAACACATAAATATATTTTTATAAAATGCTTAAAATCGATCAATAAGAAGGAGTTTTAATTTTTTAAAATATACAGGAACACAAAAGAACAATTAAAATTTTTAATAAAAACAAGAAAAACATTTATTCGGTTTTTACATTATTTTTTTAAACTGTCTTTTTCTAACCTAAAGATGCAAAGATTTTATTAAAATTATATTTTTTAAAATATCGTTTAAATTCCTTTAAAATATAGAGTTTTTTAGCTGTTGCAACAGTATTGCAACAGTATTGCAACAATATAAAAACAGTTTTGCAACAGAAATGCAATCTATTAGCAACAATAAATCAACAATAATGCAACGCTTATATTTAAATGATTTTATTGATACTCAAGAATTTTTAATTTAAAAATTTCATTTTAAAAAGAATGACATTTATATAAAAGAAATGAATTAAATATTTTATCAAAAAGTTATATAAAAAAGGGAATTTTTAGTTTTAAACAGGTTGTAATTTTAATCGGTTAAAAAAAACACACTAACTGAATATGTTAGTTATTGCAATAAAAATTCAATACTTTTGCAATAGGGGAATATGATTCTATACACTCCTTAAACTCCTTGATATCAATGGTTTTTAATAATCAAAAACGCTATTGCAATAAATTAACAACACTATTGCAATGAAAAATCAACAAAAATGCAATAGCTTAAAAATTACTGAAATTCTATTTTAAAGAAAACAATAAGGTTTTTTATCCTTTTAAAAATTAAAACTTTATTTTTAAAGTTCAAAAAATTTCGAGCTATTTATGTTTTTGTTTCAAAAGTCGGCAATTAAAAAAAGATAACATTAGCTCTTGGTACTCAAAATACACCAAACAGACAATGAAGCGGTTATTAATTTGTAAATAACATATGGCTTAATTGATTATGAAATTACAATTTTAGCCTGTACCTAATTCTTTAATTTTATTAGTTTCTTCTTTGTAGTTTTGACAAAACTAGATTATTTAATTATGGCAAAAAATACAGGAAAAGAATTTGAACAACTAACTAAAGACTTTTTTTCTAATTTATTCCAAAAAATTGGCTTCACGATTAATAAACAAAGGCTTCAAAAAAGTGGCACTCAAGATGGTTTTGACGTATTGCTTGTAATAAGTAAAGATTATATTGAAAGAAAAATCTTTATTGAATGTAAAGATTATTCAAGTGATTTAAGTTTTGGTAATATATATGCAAAAGCACATGACTTAGAAGTTAATTATCAATTATCAGAAAATGATATCGCTATATTTATTTCTCCTAGAGCTAATTTTGGGAATAGTAAAAATTCTGAAAAAAATGAACGAATATTTAATTCAGGTAAATTTCCATTTAATATTCAACTATTAGAAAAAAATAATGGGATTGAAAGTCTCTTTGCTACTAACAAGAAAATTTATAAAAAAATTTATAAAGAAGATTGTTTAATTAACGTTGATATTGAAAATGAATATGAAAAATTTAAAAATATTTTATTTTCTAGAGGTGGTTTACGACAAATACAAATAAATGAGGTAGATAAACAGAAATATATAATCAATATTTCTAGAATAGACCATTATATAAGCAGAAATCTTACTTACCAGCAATCATCGTCAAAAAGAAAAAATAATTCAATTAATCAATATGTTAATGAATTAAACCTGTTTGAAGCAACACAAAATATTCTTTATGATAACAATACAGATGGTATCATATTGCTAGGTAATCCTGGTAGTGGAAAATCTATAGAGCTCCAAAATTTAGCAATTTATTTATGGGAGCAGAGAAATAACTACAAATGGATACCTTTTTACAGACCGATAAATACTTTTATAAATTCAAGTGAAATTATAGACTACCTTCCAAAAGACTGGAAAAATATTCCATACCTACTAATAATACTTGATGGTTTAGATGAAATAGCTCATAGTATCGAATTTAAAACTAAACTAGATAGGTTTCTTACTGAAAATACTAAGACAAATATTAAATTTATCATAAGTTGCAGAACTAATATCTATGAGAATACTATAAAAAATATTCGAGAATTTGATTGTTTTGTATTAAAAGAAATCCCTTATTACAATGCAATTGAGTTTTTAAATAAAAAATACCAAATAGATTCTGAAGATATAGTTGAATTATTTCACAATAGCAATCAGCAAGAATTCTTACAAACTCCTTACTATTTAAACTTATTTGGTAGATACTATCAACAGACTAAAAAACTCCCTACAAATAAAGTACAATTAATCGAAAAATATATCGAGAAAAGACTTGAAGATGATTATAAAGTCAAATATAAAAATAGAGAGCTTGATAAAGCTTCTATTAAGTTAGTCTGTAAAAAAGTTGCATTAGTAATGGAAGCTATGCAAGTAAGTAAAATTTCAGACCGATACTTAAATAGCCTTCTTAAAACAGATAAAAAAAAATATACCAACAGTTGTTTTATTGAACTTGTGTTTGATGAAGACCAATGGAAATTTGAACATAAAAATGTTCAAGAATATTTTGTGGCTAGCGCATTAAAAGACTTAGAATTTGAAGATATTATTAAATTCATAAAAATTGATGATAATCATAGCAAAACACATCCATCTTGGTTAAATTCTATTTCTCATCTAATTAATTTATTAGAGAAAGAGGAGCCTAAACTTGATGCACTTATTAAATGGTTAGTTAAAAACGATTCAGAAGTTTTATTCAAAGCAGATAGAGACAGGATTTCAGATGAAATAAAAGCGATTGTATTTCAAAATTATTTTAATAAAAGGTGTGTTCAAGATACTTTATGGATTAGAAAATACGATGCAGATGTAAGAGATATTTCAAGATTCGCAAATTGTAAAGAGAATGTAAATTATCTATATTCTGTTTTTAAAAACCCACATAATCACCGTAGAACTAGAATTTCAGCGTTAGATTTAATTTCTTTGATGAATTTTGAATTTCTAAAAAATGAAATCAAATCCTGTTTAATAGGATTGATTAAACAACCAATTCAGAATAATGATTTTTCATTTGCCGCATTTTTAATTGATTCTTTCAGAGAGTTTCAGTTTCATTTGGATGATGAAAATTTAGTTAGATCAATTGTGATGTTTTATGAACAAATTGATCATTTAGAAATTACAAATGCTATCTTTAAATTGATTAATGAAGTAGATTGTAATTCTTACCTAAATTACATTATTTCAACAGCACCTAAAACTTTAGACAATTCAAAAAGAAAATACCGAAGAGAACATAATTTAAGTACTCTTGAAAATCATACTCTAAAGGAAATTTTCAAAAAACTAAGTACCCCAAAAGGATGCTTGTTTGAACTCGAATACTATTTAAAGAATAAACATCATTTTGATATAAAAAAAGAAGATATAGAAGAATCCATAAAAAAAATAACAAATCTCCATAAAATGGAAAAGATCTTATTTAGCAAGCTCGTTAAATTTTGCTTAGATAATGAAGATTTATTATTTGATTTTGAAGAAATTATATTTTCATTCTTCTACGCTACTTCAAATAGAGATAAAGCATTTCATCATCTATATAATTCGAACAATAAATTTGATAAAGTAAGAAGATTATTGACTTATCTAGTTTCTGAAAAGGAGTTTGAATTTATTCTTCAAGAGCATTTATATGGAAGTATTGTAGAGAAGGAAATTTTTTATTTTAGGAATAATTTAAGTCATGTAAAATTTGATTTAAGTTTAAAGTTTCAAGATTTCATAATAAAAGAGACTGGTTTTAACTTCAATAATGAACAACTTAAAATTGAAACTAGAAATAGGTGGAAAGATTTTAATGAAAACAAATTGCAAAAAGAATTTGACATACTATTTGATAAAGAAAAACTTTTATTAATAACTGAAGAATATTTTAAGAGATATGAAAATGAAATTTTGACAAGAGATAATCAATTAGATGATAGAAAAGAATATTATAACAATATAGAGTTACAAGAAAAATTTCCCCAAAATTTTATTTATATGGTATATTCCAGTTTTCGCGATAAAGAAAACATTGTCAAAATCAATGATGTAAAACAAAAAATTAATAATGAACTATTTATAATTAATAATATAAAATCTCAGTTGCAAAATGACAAGAGTAATAAAATAAAAATAAATAATACTCAACAAAATTTTATAAAAAATTGGTGTTTTAAGGAAATTAAGAAAGTAGATTTCACGGAATATTCAAATTACAATAAAAGAACTAATCACCTAAAATGCGAAATACTTCTATTTTTCAGAGATAAATTTAAATTAAAATACCCTAAAGAAGTTGTTCTAGATTTCACTGAAGTTTATAAAGAAGATTATTTTAATAGATATAAGGATAAATCTATGTTTTTAACTATCACAAATGAAGTTGAAAAGAAATTAGTTATAAATAGGGTGATTGCAAACTTCGATAAACAATTTTCTAATGATTTAATATTTTGGAATAATTGCTTATTCGCTTTAGAAAATAACATTTCTAGTGTATATAATAAAATTGAGAGCTTTATATCCAATATAGATATTAGTGAATCTATTAGATCTAATATTCTCGAAAAATACTTTGAGAAAACAAATGATATTAATTTATTAAAGAAAATGATTAGCTTTAAATTTGAAAATGATTATGAAGATTTATTATCATGGACTTCCTTAAAACTATTAATTGAGGTAAATGAATTTGATTTTGTAATAAAAAAGCTTCTTCAAAATCTTTCATCAGATTTATCGGATAAAAACAGAATTGAAAATATTAAGTATTTAATGAGATGTAATTATACAGATGCTTTTAAACTTTTTAATTCTTGGTTAAAGCTGAACATAAATCAATTTAACCAAGAAATTAATTATAGTATATCTAATAAAGATTGGGGTAGTTTCACTAATAAAAATTCTCTTAATGATGTCATTGAGTTAATTCAAATTAGTTGTGACCCTAGTTTTATCTTTAATACTTTTTCTAATCCAATAAGAATCGCTGTCGAAGTATTAAAAAATATTACTCAAAATAATGAACCAGAAATATGTTTAAAAGTAATAAATTTATTAGAGGATTATAAAACCTCAATAAGACATAATGATTTAGATTTTTTTTATTTTAATGATATGATTGAAAGTACTTGGAATAATTATTTAAGTCTAAAATCTAAACCTATAATATTTAAAGAAATTTCTAGGAAAATAGATGAGTTACAATATGATATTTTGTAATATGTTAACTAATTTGATTTTTTATAAAGAAATAGAAATTACAAAGTTTGAGATTATTCCATTGGAACAAACCAGAATTATTTCGGCGTCTTAAACTAAACTATATTGTTTTTAAAGATAATGTTGAAAAATCTAATTGTTATTTTAGAAAAGCAATCAGCATAACGAGTTACAACCCTTAATTGATAGATAATAAATACATCTAAAATGGCTCACTTTTTAAATAGAGAAAAATTTAACTTCTGGATTCCCAAACTTATTACTAAAGCAGAAGAAGAGGTATTATTGATTGTACCTTATATCAAGACATCCGAAACAGTTTTAAAGGCATTACAGAAAGCAAATAGAGACAATAAAAGAATTGTTATCATCTATAGAGAAAACAAACTTTCTGACGTTTAAAAACAAAAACTACTTTCATTAGAAAATTTAGATCTGTTACATCATCCAAACATTCATTGTAAATGCTATTACAATGGAGATTTGCTTATTATAGGCTCTATGAATCTTTATGAGTATTCAGAAAAGAATAATAGAGAAATGGGTGCTATTTTTAGCGTTTTAGATGAAGGAGAAATTGAAGTTAAATATAATGTTGATTTTTTTCAAATAGATGTGTTTAGCAATATAGCAGAGCCTTTAGAAGAAATACGTCAAATTATTAACGGTTCTACTTTAGAAAAGAAATCTAAAATAACCATAGAAAAAGGGTTTAATATAAATTGTATTATATCTGAATTTGAAAAAGCTCGAAAAGAGTGTGAAGTTTTAAATAAACATTTTGGAAACAAAGTATTTAAACCAATTATACAAGAAGAAACAGGAGTTGAGCATTTAGAGTTTTACGAAATTGTATGTACTAATTTCTATGATAATATAGATTTGTATTTTGAAGAAAGAAGATTAGCTTTAGAAATAAATCTAAACACAAAAGAAAGAAAAAAGATTTTTGAGTTATGGAAAAATGATTATGATGAATTTAGATTCAAAGGTTTTAAGCATTACTGGGATTATCACACAAAATCTATATATATTTATAAAGATAGAAAGTATAAATTTTGGAATGAAAATACAGAAAATGACACAAAAATATTAGGAGCTTATCAAAAAGGATTAAAAAAAGTATTTGAGTACTACCAAAAACTTAAAAAAGAAATAAATTAAGAGTTTTTTTGAATTATTTATCTAAATAAAAAACAATTTATATAAATTTTTACTGACACCTAAACTGACACCTTAAAAATCAAAACCCTGTAAATCAAAAATTTACAGGGTTTAAAGTGGAGACGCCGAGAATCGAACTCGGGTCCAAACAAGC